>JAEEGH010002775.1_pt1 | contig 46790 bp, 43 predicted proteins | sample 9134181 | NCBI WGS metagenome assembly JAEEGH01 (sample SAMN16246544, study PRJNA631951) | gut metagenome | biome: gut microbiome; feature: rumen; material: DP-attached | host: Bos | place: Iran: Karaj | collected 2018-10
ACCTTTACGGCTGGGGGCCGAACGAATATGTCCCCACCGGCAGCCTCGGCGATTTTGAATACATCGACCGTCTGGGCGAGATTCACTGCCCTTGCCTCCTCTTCAGCGGCTCAGAAGACCTGTGCACACCTGCCGTCGCCCGCTCCATGTATGAGGGAATCCCCGGCAGCCGCTGGGAACTGATGGAAGGTGCCCGCCATATGTGCTTCGTGGACCGCCACGAAGACTACTGCCGCATCCTGGAATCCTGGCTGGAAGAACACGATCCCGCCTCTTCAAGAAAGTAACCGGTCTCATAACCCATATAGAATGTGCCGGTTCTGGAATAGATTATTGTGCAGCGTATTGTGGCTGTCTCTAACCAGCAGCCTGTGCTTAGCGCAGGATGATTTGCCGTCTATTTCCGCAGATCGCCCAGGTGCGTTGACTGGGACGGATATCATGCCGCAAAGAAAGATTCAGTGGGAGACGGGTTTCGCCTATGAGGCGGTCATCGGGGAGTATCGTAACTTTACCTTGAACAGTACGCAGCTCAGATATGGCCTGCTCCGGAACTTTGAACTTCGCATCGGCGCCGATCTCGTGTATAATAAGGATATGGATCCTACCGTTGGCATCGGACCGCTTTGCGTGGGTTTTAAGGCCAAGTTTTATGAAGGAGAAGGATACATTCCTTCCATTGGCCTGTTGGCTCAAATAAACTCGCGGCATATCGGAACGAAATCCTTGCTTTCCGAAAGGCATGCTTCGTCAGTACTCCTCTTGCTGGAGCATTCTCTGAGCTACCGATTCGGACTTGGTTATAATTTCGGTGTAGAATGGGACGGCCTGAATTCCTCTCCCGCCGCTTTCTTGGGGATTGGGGCCTATTTCGACATCACTGACCGTATCGGCACCTTTATCGAGGGATACAATTACCTCCATCCGGACAGAGACAATAACTACCTGACGGAATTCGGCTTCACCTGGCTGGTTTCACACCGGGTGCAACTGGATTTCGCCACCGATCTGGATTTCCTGCACCTAAATAGCTACCACGTGATAAGTATTGGCGTATCGTGGCTGATCAATTAGGCATCGCCTTCCGGAACTCCGACAGCGATGGCTCGCCAGTCCGCGTTATTTGTAACGGCGGAAGGTATAGATGACGTTGCCGCCCAGGGATTCTTTCTGGATGACCAGTTTCGTGCGGGTCAATTCGCGGACCTTGTAGGTTCCGGCCAGGCGCATTTCATAATGGAGGCCTTGAGTGAGCCAGAGTGTCTTTGTAAACCGAATCTGCTTTCTGGCGGCGTTGTAGGAAAACTGGGAGCCGTCGACATCCACGTCTTTGAGGTCGAACTGCGTGAAACTGCCTTTCTTGGCAAGCGCGATGCGGGGTTCACTCAAGGAAAGATAGAAATGGACGCCGGAATAATCGATGCTGTTCCTGGATTCCAATGCCCAGACGCCATAAATGGTTCCGGTTAAATCTCCGGTATGATTGACCTTCGCTACCCCGCAGGAAGAAAGCAGGGCCAGGCAGGCGACAATAGCCGCGAATAATGTCTTTTTCATCGTACTTCTCTTTGTTTTTCTACGTGAAGATAATGACATTTCTCCACATTGGGAAAAAATAGTATTTTTGCCACGCCCTATGAAACAAGTCCTGCGATTCCTCCATTCCCTATCCTTGCATAATGACAAGGTCTGGTTCGACGCCCACAAGGCGGATTACCTGAAGGCCAAGAACAAGGTCGATGAACTGGCCGTGAAACTCATCGAAGGGATCCGGTCTTTCGACGATACGATCGGACCGCTGACCGCCGCGGACTGCACATACCGGATTTACCGGGATATCCGGTTCTCCAAGGACAAAAGTCCCTATAAGACCCATATGGGCGTCTTCGTCAACCGGGGCGGCAAAAAGTCCGATTACGGCGGATACTATTTCCACATCGACGGGACCGGCAACCATCTGCTGGCCATCGGCAACTATTTCACCGATCCGCGGGTGCTGAAGATACTCCGCGAGGATATCGAAATGGGCGGCGGCGACTTCCGGAAAATACTCGCCGGCTTGGCGCCCGGCCTCGAACTCGATATGGAAGACTCCCTGAAGAAGGTTCCGAAAGGATTTCCGGCCGACAGCCCGGACGCAGCGTTCTTCAAATTGAAGAATTTCTGCCTGCTGAAAAGGCTCGACAAAGACTTTATCCTCTCCCCGAATCTCTCAGAATCCGTCCTGGACATCTTCAAGACGGGCAAACCCTTCCTCGACTACATCAACCGCGCCATCGACTACTGCCGGGAAGAACGGCAGGAGAAGCGTTAAGAAGCCCCGATGGAAGGTCATTACGGATATCGCCGCATCCTGAAGGAACTCTGGCCCATGGTGCTGATGCTGATGGTGACATCGGTCTACAGCATCGTGGACGGCTGGTTCATCTCGAACTATGCCGGCAGCACGGCCTTTGCCGCAATGAACATCATCTGGCCGGCCGTGGCCATCATCTCGGCCCTCGGCCTGATGGTGGGCGCCGGCGGCAGCGCGCTGGTATCCAAGAACTTCGGAGAAGGCAAAACGGAACAGGGCAACCATACGTTCACGATGCTCATCCGCCTGACCTTCGTGGCCGGCCTCGTGATCTCGGCCATCTTCTTCGCATTTATGCGGCCTGTGGCCATCAAACTGGGCGCCGAAGGCGCTATGATCGATTACGCCGTGACCTACGGACGCATCCTCACGGCCGCCCTGCCCATCTATATGCTGCAGCTGGCCCTGCAGCCCTTCTGCATGACCGCCGGAAAACCGCAGCTCGGCACGATGACCAGCATCGCCTGCGGTGTGACGAATATCGTCCTGGACGCCCTGTTCGTGGCCGGTTTCGGCTGGGGCCTTACCGGTGCGGCCATTGCCACGGCGATGTCGTTTGTCGTCGGCGGCGCGATTCCTGTCGCCTTTTTCAATTCGAAACGGAACTACACGCCCCTGCGCTTTATCCACGACAGTCCCGCCGACTGGCCTTCCATCCGGCAGTCCCTCTCGAACGGCCTGTCCGAATTCGTCGGGAACATCTCCTTCAACATCATCGGCATCTGCTACAACCTCCAGCTGATGAAATACATCGGCGAGAACGGCGTGTCCGCCTACGGCGTGCTGATGTATGTCGGCTTCATCTTCGGCTCCGTATTCATCGGCTACAATATGGGGATTTCGCAGGTCATCTCCTACAAGTATGGCGCCTGTGACAAGCTGGAACTGCGCAGCCTGCTGAGAAAGAGCTGCGTGCTGATCGCCATCGGCGGCCTCGTCATCACCGCGCTGGTCGAACTGTTTGCGCCGCAGATCTCCAAGGTCTTCGTGGGATACGACGACGAACTGTGCAACCTGACGACCTACGCGATGCGCATCTATATGGTGTCCTTCCTGATCTGCGGGTTCACGATGTTCGCGTCGGCCTGGTTCACGGCGTTGAACAACGGGCCGGTCTCCGCAGTCATTTCGTTCACGCGGACCCTGATCTTCGAGCTGGGATGCGTATTCCTGCTGCCGCTGGTGCTGGGCATCGACGGCATCTGGCTGGCCGTGAACGTAGCCGAAGTCCTGGCGCTGATCCTTTCGGCAGCGCTGGTCTTCGGATTCAGGAAACGATACGGTTACTAGTCCTAGCGCGACAGCTCAAAACTGACGTTTCCCCGGATATCGGCCGAAGAAGCGCCGACCAGCACGTCGAAACGGCCCGGTTCGGCCTTCCAGCTGTGCGCGGCCGCGTCGAAGAAACTGAGCGATTCGCGGGTGAGATCCACCGCCACAGTCTTGGTCTCGCCCGGCTCCAGCCAAACCTTGCAGAAGCCCTTAAGCTCCTTGACCGGACGGTCCACGGACGCCTCCGGATCGGACACATAGACCTGCACGACCTCGGCACCGGCCACGGCGCCCGTATTGGTCACAGGCACGCGCACCGTCACGGCGCCGTCGGCCGTAACAGTCTTCGAGACAGAGGGCTCGCCATATTCAAACGTCGTGTAGCTCAGGCCGTGGCCGAACGGGAACAGCGGCTTGACCTGCTGTGCATCGAACCAGCGATAACCCACATAGATACCTTCCGTGTATTCCTCTTCCAGAATGGGAACCGCGCTGAAAGGACTCTCCCACTTCCGGTCGCCCGGGATGCCTGGATACTGGGCCGGCGTCTTGATCGGGCCGTCTTCCAGGGCCACCGGGAAGGTGAACGGAAGTTTGCCGGAAGGATTCACAACGCCCGTGAGCACGTCGGCCAGCGAATGGCCGGCCTCACTGCCCAGGTACCAGTCCTGCACGATGGCGGGCACTTTATCAACCCACGGCATCGCCACGGCGTTGCCGGAGATGTTCACCACCACGAGCTTGGGATTGGCGGCAGCGAGCGCCTCGATTACGGCATCCTGGTCATAAGGAAGGCCGTATTCCTTGCGGTCGTTGCCTTCGGCATCCTGGAAGTCGCTTTTGTTGAGACCGCCGATGAAAATCACGTAATCGGCATCTTTGGCAGACTTCACGGCATCGGCGATCAACTGACCCGCCGAACGCTTTTCCGAGAGATCCTGGCCGGTCGTCACGCCGTTGTAGGCACCGCTGGCATCACCGACGTAACCGCGTTCATACACGACTTCCACGCCGGGAAGGGCTTCGCGCAAGCCATCGAGCGGCGAGACTTCGTGCTGGGCCTTCAGCGACGAGGAACCGCCGCCAACGGTCATCATCTTGACGGCGTTCTCGCCCACGACCAGCACTTTGCGGGCATCCTTGATCGGGAGCAGCCCGCCTTCGTTCTTGAGGAGGACGATGCCCTCCGCACCGATCTTGCGGGCCGCGGCATAGTGTTCGGGAGAAGTAAACTTGCCGGTCTTATGCTCGGGATTCAGGCTGGTGCGGAAAATGAGGCGCAGGATGCGGCGCGCCTTGTCGTCGAGTTCGGCCGTACCGGCCTTCCCGCTGCGGATACGTTCCAGATAAGGCTGGGCCAGGAAATACGAATCATAGGCATTGGTCTTACCCATCGTCAGGCCGTTGGTCCACGAGCCGAATTCCATATCCAGCCCGTTGGTGATGGCCTGGTCGGTATCGTGGACGCCGCCCCAGTCGCTGATCACCACACCGTCGAAGCCCCATTCGCCCTTGAGGATATCGTTGAGCAGATACTGGTTGTGGCAGTTCCATTGCCCTTTGTACAGGTTGTACGAGCCCATGATGGCCCAGGCGCCACCTTCCTGCACGGCCGCCTTGAAAGCCGGCAGATAGATTTCATACAGGGTGCGGTCATCGACCGTCACGTCGGTGAAGAAACGAGCGGTCTCCTGGTTGTTCAGGGCGTAGTGCTTCACGCAGGCCGCCACGTTGTTGCTCTGGACACCTTTCACATAAGGCACGACCATCGCGGATGCCAGGTACGGGTCCTCACCCATATATTCGAAGTTCCGGCCATTGAGGGGCGTACGGTAGATGTTGACGCCAGGGCCGAGGAGCACGTCCTTCTTGCGGTAACGCGCCTCTTCGCCGATGCTGACGCCGTAGAGTTCCGCCAGGGACGGATCCCACGAAGCGGCCAGGGCCGTCAGCGCGGGGAAAGCCGTGCAGGAGTCGGAAGTCCAGCCGGCCTGGTCCCATTCGTCCCACAGAACTTCCGCGCGTATGCCGTGCGGGCCGTCGGTACACCAGACTTCCGGAATGCCCAGGCGCGGAACGCCGGCGCTCGAGAATTTGGACTGTGCGTGCGTGAGGGCGACTTTCTCTTCAACGGTCATTTGTGAAAGAATATCTTCCACACGTTCTTCCGGATTGAAGGCGGGTTTTGGTTTTTCTCCGCAGGAGAGGATGAGGGTCGCAGTCAGGACCGTCACCAGAAACTTCAAATAATTCATACAGGGTCAGATATTATGCAAGGAACGACAAAGCCGGCCTCAGGCCTGGTGTGCAGGACGCAACAGGTCGAGGACGACCTTCACGGGGTTGAAGGTCTCGAGGGGAACTTCCACGAAGAGCGTGTTCCAGTCGCTCATCGCACCGTTCCACAGGCCGGGCATCTCGAGGGCCTTGAGTTCGCGGCCCTGGTAGCTCTTGGAACTCATGAAGCCGGCCTCGGGATCGACGTACTTCAGCAGGTCGAAGTGGTTGCCCCGGCAGTCGCGCAGGATACACACCAGATCCACGGGATTGAAGTGCGTGGCCTTCGCCATTGCGCCGGCCGCGGCGGGATCCGCCTTGTTGATCTGGACGCTCTCGAGAATTTGGAGCGAGGTGCTGCCGTCTTTTCCTTCGACGATATACGGACCGCCGCCGGGCTCGCCTTCGTTGCGGACCATGCCGCAGACGCGGATGGGCCGGTTGAGCTTAGCGCGGATCTGCGCCACGCGCGCCTCGAGGCTATCTGCGTGCGGCAACTTGACGCAGAGAACGCAGTCGAGGAACTTTTCAATATCGTCGCAAAGCTCTTCGCTGGGTGCCGCGTTAAGCTGGCGGATATAGCGGAAGATTCTGTCGCGAAGCCGCAGGGCTTCGCCCATCAGCACACGTTTGTAGAGCGACGTGACAGGCAGGAGCTTCTCGTGGGCCACGTTGTCGATGTTCTTGATTGACACCAGTTCCGCTTCCACTTTGTTCAGGTTGTGGATCAGGGCGCCGTGGCCGGCGGGACGGAAGAGCAGCGAGCCGTCGTCCAGGCGGAAGGGATTGTTGTCAGGATCCACGGCGATGGTGTCGGTGGCCTTGTCCTGATACGTGAAGGTGATGTCGTACTTCACACCGTATTTCTTTTCATAGGCCGGCTTCACTTCGGCGAGGGCTTGTTCGAACAGTTCCCGATGCTCGGGCGAGATGGTCACGACCAGCGAGCAGATGTCGTCGTAGTCACGCATATACTCCTGGGCTTCGACCAGGTGCTCGGCGATGGCCGTGCGGACTTCGTCGGCATAGCGGTGGAATTTGAGCACGCCCTTGGGCTTGGCGCCGTAGGCCAGGCCGTCTTCCTTGAGGAGTTTGCGGAGCACGTCCTTGCGGTAGGCCGCGCTGTCTTCGGGCTGGCCGAAAAGTTCCGGCGTATAGAAGGCGAAATCCTTGATGCGGGCGGCCAGTTTGGCGCCGGGCGCATCGGCGGGCAGGTCTTCCCCGGCTTCCAGTTTATCCAGGCCGGAGAACATATCCTTGAACATACGGGAAGCGGCGCCGGATGCGGGCACGAATTTGCATTTGCCCTCCACGTCGGCGCGTTCATAATAGTCGGCTGCTTCCTGGACGTCTTCTTTCGAAAGGACGCGGATACCGCGCTGCGGCGTGGCCGGCGCCACGATTTTCATCCACGGGAAACCATTCTTGAAATGTTCGATCTGCTGTTCGATTTGCCGGAGGTCCGCGCCTCTTTCGGCAATCTGCCGGATATCATTCTGGGTAAACATTTTGATTACGATTTGATACTTTTTGATTCATCAAATATAATCATTATATTTGTATTATGCGTATCTGCATACGCAAATCTGTCCGCAAATATGATCGCCCTCGCACTGACGCTTTATTTCCTGCTATCCTTCAGACTGGGATACAAATACCGGAAATCGCTTTTCGGGAGGCGGAAAATCGAGGATCGTTTCCGGCAGATTCCGATGCACGGCAACCTGGCTGCCACCTGCTTCGTGCTGATGTATGCGCACCGGATCGTTTCGACCCATTGTGCGAAATTCATCATCGGGGCCTGCCTGATCCGCTGGATCCTGGACGGGAAGGTTCCCGTGCTGCACGATGCCTCCCGCCCCGGAGAATCCGATGGCTTGACTCTCTCCTTTGAAAACGATTTTCCTTTCGGTGAACAGCTGGAAGAAGATGTCTGTGCCATCGTGCGCGACGCCTGTGGAGACGACAGCTTCCTGGACTACGGCGAACTGGACTCCTGGGCCAGGAAAGCATTCAGGAAAGTGAGCAAACTCGATGAGCACGCCCGCGCTCTCGCCCGGGAGTGGCTGACCGCATACCATCTGCTGGAGAAAGGCCTTACCCTCACGGAAAACGGCCAGAAGGAAGCCGTCCGCGTCATCGGCCTGCGAAATTACCTGGATGCCGTGATCAACGGCCAGGAGCGGCAGATCGACGAAAGCCTGATGAAAGAGTATCTGGTGCTGGCTGGTCTGTTCGGTTCAGCCCGGCAGTTGGCCGGAACCTTCGAACGGCAGTATCCCGAATCCTACGGCAGGCTGGCCGCATCGGCCGGACTGGATACAGGAACCCTGACCGCCGCCATCCGCTACGCCGTACGGATTTCCGAATCGGCAATGGACAATGCCAGGAAAGAAAGAGAGCGCAACGAAAAAGAATCCTAAAACCCCGCCCATACTATGAAACGCGACTTGAAATACCTGAAACTGATGGCCAAAAGTTTTCCGACGGAGCAGGCAGCCTGCACGGAAATCATCAACCTGGAGGCCATCCTGAACCTTCCGAAAGGAACCGAGCACTTCATCTGCGACCTGCACGGCGAAAACGAAGCCTTCGAGCACGTGCTGCGCAACGCTTCCGGTGTCATCCGGCAGAAAGTGGAGATGATTTTCGGCGCCACCCTCACCGAAACGGAAATACGCGAGCTCTGCACACTCATCTACTATCCGGAAGACAAGATCCGCGCAGTGCGCACATCCCTCCGCAGCCGCGCCAAAATGCAGGAATGGTATCGTGTCATGCTGATGCGCATCATTCAGGTGATGGCGGTCTGCTCTTCGAAGTACACCCGGTCCAAGGTCCGCAAGGCCCTTCCGGCAGAGTATTCCTATATCGTCGAGGAGTTGCTTCACGAGTGGATTGAAGACAACCAGAACAAGCGCCGCTATATGATGTCGATCGTCGATACCATCATCGCTACGGGGCGTGCCGACCACTTCATCGCCACGATCTGCAACGTAATCCACCGGCTGGTCATCGACACACTGCACATTATCGGTGACATTTACGACCGCGGCCCGGGAGCGCATCTGATTATGGAAACCCTGTGCAATTACCATAACTACGACATCCAGTGGGGCAACCACGACATCGTATGGATGGGAGCCGCCGCCGGCAGCCGCGCCTGCGTGGCCAATGTCCTGCGTATGTGCTTCCGCTACGCAAACCTGGCCACCATCGAAGACGGGTACGGCATCAATCTGCTGCCGCTGACGACCTTCGCGATGGAGACCTACGCCGATGATCCCTGTACGCTCTTCCGGCCGAAGAAAAACGAATATGAGGAGTTGCCCGAGTCTCAGCTCGCCCTTATTGCCAAACTGCACAAGGCCATCACGATCATCCAGTTCAAACAGGAGAAACTCGTAATCGACCGCAACCCGGAATTCGGGATGGAAGACCGCAACCTCCTGCACCTGATCGATTTCAAGAAGGGGACCATCCACATCGGCGGCGTAGACTACGAACTGAAAGACAAGAACTTCCCCACTATCGACCCTGACAACCCCTATGCCCTTACGCCGGCCGAACAGGAAGTCCTCGAAGGCGTAACCCGCAGTTTCGAGACCAGCGAAAAACTCCGCCGGCACATCGGCTGCTTCCTGAACCACGGCTCGCTCTATCTGGTACGCAATTCCAACCTGATGTTCCACGGATCGGTGCCGATGAACCCCGACGGCACGTTCAAGGAGATGCTCATCCAGGGCAAGCCCTACAGTGGAAGGAAACTGTTCAACAAAGTGGACCAGATGGTCCGCAACGCCTATTATACGCAGGAAGAGACGCCGCGCCGCCAAGCGGGCCAGGACTTCATCTGGTACCTGTGGTGCGGCCCCGTGGCCCCCACTTTCGACAAAGACAAGATGGCGACCTTCGAGCGTTACTTCATCGCCGACAAGACCCCCCAGAAAGAGACCAACGGCGCCTACAAGGAGCTCAAGAACCGGGCGGACATCTGCGAGAAGATCCTGCGGGAGTTCGGTGTGACGGAAATGAAGCACGCCCACATCATCAACGGGCACATCCCCGTCAAGACGATCAAGGGAGAAAGCCCCATCAAGGCGGACGGGAAGCTGCTGGTCATCGACGGCGGGTATTCCAAAGCCTACCAGCCCGAAACGGGTATCGCCGGCTATACGCTAATCTACAATTCCCAGAGCCTGAAGCTGGTGCAGCACGAGCCCTTCACCACAAGGGAAAAGGCCGTAAAATACGGCCTTGACATCCTCTCGGAAACGAAGGTGCTGGAATTCGAAGAGAGCCGCCGTTATGTCCGCGACACCGACCAGGGCGCAGCCATCAAGGAAGAGATCGAGGACCTCTACCAGCTGCTGGATGCGTACCGCAGCGGCGCCATCTCCGAGTCCGTCCGATGATTACGGGCGGCCGATTACGTCGATACGCCAGGTGATGCCGAAATCGAAATTGTTGCGGTGCAGGGCGTTGTCCCGGTAATACACACCGTGCAGACGGAGATTGTCGGAACCGAGCGGGAACCATTCCAGTCCGCATCCCACATAGACATATTCGGTGCCGGGTGCGATGACCAGGTCGTAAGCCCGCCCGTCCGCATCCAGATTGTCCGGATCGTTTTTTTCATAGCCGGCCTTGGCGCAGATGTTCCATTTGCCTACGCTCCAGATGATTTTCGAGATGACCGACATGTCGCTCAGCAGGAACCGGCGCTGTCCGAAACCGCTGCGGTTCATCAGGTCGATGTCGAAAAACACGTCCCGGAATACGAAATGGTTGCCCAGGGCGATGTAGTTGACCATCTTCTGGTCCATATCTTCCACGAAGTTTACGCTCCAGATCGTCTTCCACCAGGGAAGGACCTGACCGCGCCACGCCAGATTGTATGCATAACTGTTCTGAAAACCGAGCGACAGCGGCGAATTGCAGACCTGGGCCTCCAGATATTGGTTTTCGGCCAGCATATAAGCTGTAGATATGCCGAAAGTGAAACCCTGGTAAAGGTTATTGCAGAACTGGCTGTAATAATACACGTCGATAGGCGCCGCATCGTACTCATAGCCGCCGATCAGCACGACCTGCTTGCCCACCATCAGGCTCCATCGCGGCGTCGCATGCCAGTTGACATACATAAAGTCGGTGGCGTTGAACATATTGCGCTCATCGAACACTTTCTTGTTGAGGCGCTGTCTGATCCGGTAGTCGATCGTCGGAGTGATGTGGCCCATCATCTGGAAATTCAGATGCTCCCCCACCATCTGGCTGTTATACTGGCCGTCCGTGACCTCCTGATGGAACGAGGCACGCATATCGAAATACAGGCGGTCCACCTGGAACTGCGCCGAGAGCGGAAGTACGGACAGGAAGGAAAGAAGGCTGACGAACAATAGTCTTTTCATAGTTCACTTAAAAAACGCGCGAAAATAGGCCAATTCATTTGAAAAGTCAAAGAAAATGCGCATTTTTGATAAATATAACCAAATCGACTATGAAATCCTTCAAAGAGATCCTGCACCCGGTCGTTACGGTGAAATTCTGGAAAGAACTCGTTGTGATGACGCTGGGCATGGCCGTCGGAGCGGCCGCCGTCTATTATTTCCTGATGCCGAGCAATCTGATCATCGGCAGCATCTCCGGTCTTTCGATCGTGTTGTCCCAGATCCTGGGCGGCGTGAAGGTCTCGCTCATCGTGACCATCATCAACGCCGTGCTTCTGATCCTGGCCTGGATCCTGATCGGCGCCGAATTCGGTGCCAAGACCGTCTATACGGCAATGATCCTCGGTCCCCTGCTCGAGATGTGGGAAAAGATCATGCCCTACCAGAGACTGATGGAACCCGGCGCGACGTCGGTGATGAACGATCCCTGGTTCGACCTGATCTGTTTCGTGCTGCTGCTGAGCATCTCGCAGGCCATTCTCTTCCGGATCAACGCCTCTACCGGCGGACTCGACATCATCGCCAAGATCGTCAACAAATACCTGCATTTCGACATAGGCATGTCCGTCACGGTCGCCGGCGCGATGATCTGCTGCTCCGCATTCGCGATCAATCCGTTCCGGATGGTGGTCATCGGCCTGATCGGCACCTGGATCAACGGCGTGGTCGTGGACTACTTCACCGATGCGCTCAACCGCCGCAAGAAGGTGTGCATCATCAGCAAGGACCACGAAACCATCCGCCAGTTCATCACGAAAGACCTGGAAAGAGGCTGCACGATCTACAGGCCGGAAGGCGGTTTCACCGGCGAAGAGAAGGTCGAGATCGTGGCGCTGCTCACCAAGCACGAGTATTCCGACCTGTTCAGCTTTATGAAGGAAAAGAATATCGAAGGATTCATCACGGCCTCCAACGTGAGCGAGATCTATGGCAACTGGAATACCCGGAAAAAGCTCCAAAACCATCACAATCTCTGACTTGTCCGGCCTATTTGGCGCATTTTCTGCCAATTTGACCCGCTTTTCGCAGCTGGTACATAATTCGCCTTTCCTCCTGTCGCCGATGCGGAATAAACCGCTGAGGCGACCAAAAGAACATATACTTTTAATGAATAGGAGGATTTATTATGTATTCAGTTGAAAGAAGAAACCAGTGGCTGCCGAGCATTTTCAGCAACCTGTTCGATGACGATTTCGCCGTGATGCCGGCACGTCAGTTCGCTTCGCCCGCTGTGAACATCAAGGAATCCGACAAAGAATTCCAGATCGAGATCGCAGCTCCGGGTATGACGCGTGAAGATTTCTCGGTCCGCATCGACAACGACGAAGAGCTTGTCATTGCCCTCGAGAAGAAGAACCAGAAAGAAGAGAAGAACGAGAAAGGCACGAATTATCTGCGCCGCGAGTTCTCATACACTTCCTATCACCAGAGCTTCGTACTGCCCGAGAACATCAACCTCGAAGCCATCCAGGCCGAAATAGTGAACGGCGTGCTGCACATCACCCTGCCGAAGATCCAGGAAGTGAAGAAGGTTCCGGCTTCCCGCCAGATCGAAGTCAGGTAAACCGACGGGAGGCGGTCAGAACTGCACGTCGAAGCCGACGGTGATGCGGAAATTCTTCCAGAAATCATCCCGGCGGTGCGTCAGACGCCAGGCCGCATCGACCCGCACGACACGGAAAATGTTGGAAAGGCCCACCCCCGCTTCCACATAAGGAATCTCCAGGGAAGACATTCCCTCCAGCGGAAGGACCTTGGTTCCCATGCGATTGGCATCCGAAAGGGTGCCAATCGCTGTTTTCAGCGATATGATCTCACGAAGGTCGAGCCTGTTGATGAGCGGGATACGTCCCAGGATCAGACCATTCAGGTTGTGCTCGTACATCAGGCTGCACCAGCGGTCGGATGCGAACTCATAGTAGTCCATACACGTAAACGCCGTCTTGTCGAGGAAATACGTGGTATTGCCCTCGTGAAGTTTCAGGAACGGATACGGCAGCTCTCCGAAAATCACGCCGCTGTTGAAATGAATGGAGCCGAAGCCGAAAGCGCCGGTCGGGATACGCCAGTCGAATGTAACTTCCCCGCGGACGAAACCGTAGTCGTCTTTCGTCACGCCGGGCAGTCCTGCATACAGGTCCACCAGGACCACCGGATAACGCGTAAAGATGTGCGCCTTGTCGAAATAGCCGCGGTTGATCCGTTCCGACCAGGAGAAGCGGGCCGTATAGTGCAGCTGATTGATGGAGACGGAATTCAGATGGATTCCGCGCGGGGTAAAGAGCGGAACCGAGTCATTGCCGAAAAGACGGCGCGACTCATAGCCGATATAACTCGTGAATGAGGGACTATGCTCGTGCTCGTAGGTCACCTGCAGGTCGCGCAGCAGCGTCTGCCGGTCGCCCCGATGCCCGTTCAGCAGGGAATTGAACATACTGGGCTGCGTCAGTACGGCCGATCCCTGTCCCAACTGCTCATAATCATAATTGCCCCGCAGCGTCAGTTTGCGGGTCACTTCACGGTCGAACACATATTCCACCGAGGCGCCGCCCTTTAGCTTCTTGTCCCGGAAGCCATAGCCCAGCTTGCCCGTCAGACGGAGTTTCTGGTGGAAATGCTTCGTCGTGCGGAAACCGACACCCACGTGCGGGCCTTCCGTCACGTTATACTTGAAGGTCTGCGCCCAGGGGCCGTAGGCAATCTTGGTCTCCTCCCCTTCCACATAGCCCACGATCAGTGAGCGGGCCACCGTATACCAGAGTTTATAAGAAGGCTTCCGCTTGACTTCGTCGACCATCGAATAAATGCCCTGCTCCCGATTGGTGAGCGGAACAGGCCGAACCTGTTTCCAGTCGTCGTCGTTCATCTGCGCCACGCGCGGCATGACCACGGCGTCGGGGTTCTGCAGTACGCTGGCAGGAATATCCTCATTGTCCGGTTCCGAATAATGCAGTTCCCGGTTTCCCAGGAACGACAGTACCTTCGAACTGTCGCTTACGGCGATGGAAAAGTCCACGAACAGTTTCTCCTCTTTCGGGAACCAGCGTCCTTCGGAGGTTTTCCGGTTTTCCGTATCGATATTGATGTGCCGGATCCAGTTCACGTTCGAACCGCGCGCCAGCTGCACGTGCGCGCTGCGGATGCCGAAATCCTGAGCATCGATGTAAAGTTCCCCGTCGAAAGCCGGTGAAGTAACGCCCCGTTTCGGATGGAAGCGCAGGCAATAGGTCTTGCGGCCGTCCATGTCCAGGCTGTCGATAAGGAAATAATTATAGAAAGCCTGACCGTAGGCCGCCGCAGGCGACGGCACCTCCAGATTGAACAGGTCGATGGTACTCTTGTAGAAATTGGTCTTCAGCAGGTAGGACCCGGCATACTGCCGCATGAAATTGTCTGGATCCAGACCCGAAATCCGGTTGGCGAGAATCACTTCCTTGTCCTGGCTCGGATCGGCCCCGTGATACTTCCTGGACAGCGTTTCGGAAATCATGATGGGAATGTACGATTCGCCTGTCACGGCCGAGGTATCCCGGTAATTGACCACGTCGCCGAGCAGGTCCCTGAGGAACGACTGGGTTGCAATCCATTCGGCGTGTGTGGCGTCCAGTTCGATCTTGGAATAGATGCGGGTCGACCAGGGCTCTCCCAGTTCGGGATCGTGCCAGGGACGGCATTTGTCAACTTGCGAGAGAATGAACTTGACATAGCGGTCGTCCGGAAGGATGCGGGCGGCGGCCAGCATGCTGGCATCGACGTCGAGCGAGAAATTCACTTCGGAAAATGCGCCGTACGAAACCTTTTTCGTCTGCTGCAGATAGCCCAGCATCTGCGCAGTGAGACGGACGGCCTCGGGCGCACGGGTTTCGATATAATAACGGCCGTTCTCGTCGGTCGAGACACCGATGCTGGTTCCGTCGAAGAAAACGGCGGCATAGGCGACCGGTTCACCGGTCTCCGCGTCGGTCACCTGACCGCGCACCTTAGTAATCTGCGCCGAAACGGCAGCCGGCACCAAAAGCAGGCCGAGGAGCAGCAATCCACGGATAAATGACAATCGATACATACTACAAAGATAACAAATCCCTCAGAAAAGCCGCGATTAATCTGTACATTTGCAATGTGAACCCCGATTCCCGCTTTACGGAAACCATTCTCGGATGGTATGCCATCCACGGCCGTGACCTGCCCTGGCGCAGGACGCGGGACCCTTATGCCATCTGGCTGAGCGAGATTATCCTGCAGCAGACCCGCATCGCCCAGGGTCAGGCCTATTGGGAACGTTTTATGGCGCGTTTCCCCCGTGTGGAAGACCTGGCTGCAGCCAGTGAAGATGAGGTGCTCAGACTCTGGGAAGGGCTGGGCTACTACAGCCGGGGACGCAATCTGCTGGCCGCCGCCCGCCAGATTGCAGCGCGGGGACACTTTCCGGAAACGCTGGAGGAAATCCGCGCGCTCAAAGGCGTGGGCGACTATACGGCGGCCGCCATCGGCTCCATCGCCTTCAACCTGCCCGCTGCCGTCGTCGACGGCAATGTTTACCGGGTGCTTGCCCGGTATTTCGGCATCGGGACGCCCGTCGGGACCACTGCGGCAAAAAAAGAATTCACGGCACTCGCACAGTCGTTGCTCCCGGAAGACCGCCCCGGCGATTTCAACCAGGGAATGATGGATTTCGGTGCCCTGCAATGTACACCGGCCACCCCTGCTTGCCTGACCTGTCCCCTCTCGGAAACCTGCACCGCCCTGAAAGACGGCCGCGTGGATTCCCTGCCGGTCCGCAAGGCTCCCGCCGTTGTTCAGACACGCCATCTGGTCTATGCCTATCTCCGCTGCAACGGACAGACCGCCATCCGCCGCCGGGGTGCCGGCGACATCTGGCAGGGCCTCTGGGAACCGCTCACGGAACTCCTTCCCGGGCTGGATGCACGCCTCCTGCGCGCAAATGTCCGTCACCAGCTGACGCACCGTACGCTCCTGGCCGATTTCTATCTGATTGATTGCAGCACGCGGCCGGAACTCCCCGACGGCTATGTCTGGATCGACGAAAGCGAACTGGACCGCTATGGGAAGCCCCGTCTCTTCGAAATGTTGCTCCAGGCGCTAGATTAAAGCGTCGGTCTTTTCCTTGTCAATGTCCGGTATCAGGCGCCTGACGGCTTTTTTATGCGAAAAGAAACGGATGGCAATCACGCGGACCACCGTGTAGGCGGGAATGCCGACCAGCAGGCCCACTGTCCCGCCGATGCGGCCGGCCATCAGCAGCACGATGAAAATCTCGAGCGGCGTGGATTTGATGCTCGTGGAATAAATCAGTGGCTGGTAGATGAAATTGTCGATCAACTGGGCAACCAGCATAACGGCGAATACGATCAGTGCGAAGGCCCATATGGGCACGGACAGTCCGATGCCCGCTCCGTATTTGAGCACGACGCACAGGATCACGCCGATCACCTCACCCAGCAGCGGACCGACATACGGAATCACGTTCAACACGCCGGCAATGAAGGCGATACCGATGGCATAGTCCGCCCTGACACGGGCAACGAGCCAGAGGCCCAGATAGTCCACAAGGATCACGCCGGCAACTTCAATGATCAGACCGATAAAATAGCGGGAAAGCAGATGGTTGATGTCGCTCAGGGTCGATTGGACGGAGCTTTCGATCCGGTCGGGAACCAGCGCACAGACTATCTTGCTGAAAAGTTTATCGTCCTTGATGAAAAAGAAAGAGATGAAAACGACGGAGAACAGGCCGACAGCTATGCTGACGATCACCGATGCGACGGACCCGATGACCGACGACACGCTTGAAAGATTGACGACTTCGCGGATCTTGTCGAGCAGCAGCGTCACGATGTCGAAGTCGCGGCCGACCGCAGGAAATACGCCGATTATCCACTCGTTGAACCTTTCGATAAGGTTGTTATACGGGAGGTCAGACTCGTTCATCGCCGACGCATCCCGGATGATTCCCGCCACAATCGGGATCATCTGCGAGAAAAAAAGCAGGGCGGCGGACAGGATCAGCAGAATGCTGATAATGGCCAGAAGGCCTTCGGGCAGCGATTTTCCACGGATACGGATCCTGCGCATCAAGCGCATCAGCGGGTGCCCGACCAAGGATACGACGAACGCTATAATGACATAGACAAGTACGCTGCGGAAATACCAGCAGAACCACGCCACGAGGGCAAAAGCACCCAGGCGGATCAACAGGCCGGCCAAGCGGTCGATATTTCTTTCCTTTTCCATACGCCAAATTTACAAAAAGTCCGTAAAACCTTTGCAAAAACAAAAAAAACGACTACCTTTGCACCGTCCGATGGGGTATTAGCTCAGTTGGTAGAGCGTTTGAATGGCATTCAAAAGGTCAGGAGTCCGATTCTCCTATACTCCACAAAAAAATCCAGGTTTTAGGACCTGGATTTTTTTGTGGAGTATGAGAAGCTACGCTTCTCTTTCCTACAGGTGGCACAGCCCCCCGAACCCCCTCGCGTCTTCGACGCGTTTTTTATTGACTTGAACGGGTTACACTGAATGACGTAAATACTCCCCTGGGTCGCTTCGCTCCGAAAAGTGCCGAAAAAAAACGTGGCACTTATTATCCTGGTAATCAGTTAATTACAGATAATCGTGTGCGCATTTTTACGCACACGATTATTAGCAACAAACTGATATACAGACATATGGATGCCACACATTCTGGCTTGGAAGAACTCGAAGACGTGGCCCGTTCCTTCCGGTCCAATCACTGGACCGGAAGACGCAAAAACCCCGGTAAACCGCTTCCTTCCGGTCCAACGGCTGGACCGGAGGGAACACCCACAGGTGATCTTGGAAGCCTACCCGAGAGGGCTTCCCCATAATCTGGCCTTTGGCTCAAGAAAGTTGTTTTGTTCTGATGAAATGCCCTTCTTGCACGGCGGCGAACGTGGCTATGGCGGCCACGACGGCAATAGGAATCATCGACCAGAACACGGCCGGGATCGCCAGGAAAAGAAACAAACCGGCCAGTTTGTTGGCCCAAGTGTGCGGAAAACAGAATCGTTTGCAGACGATCAGGGCTGATAGCTGGTTCACAATTTTGATGAAGACAATCACTCCGGCCCAGATCCACAGCCAGACAGGAATCTGCAACACCGGCAATAACCGGATAGCGCAGCAGGCCACGAGTATTATGTCAGCCGCACTATCCAAGACGGATCCGGTTTTGCTTTCCGCGTGGAGTTTTCTCGCCAGCCAACCATCCAAAATGTCGCTGAGCCCGCAGAGTCCATAGAGAGTCCAGAATGGCCATCCCTTCACATCGCAAAACAGCAGGCTGATGGAGCCTGCTATTCTCAGTATGGATAGGACATTCGGCCAAAACTTCATATCACTTCCATATAGAAACTCACCGGTCGGAAGCCGTCGTTGCAGCTGATCATGGCGCTCATCGGATTCTTCATCCAGCCGTCATAGAAATTCCCCTCGCCACGGGCCAGTGCTTCGACGAACTCCTGCCCCTCCTGCACATCGCACGTGTGTTCGATCGGATTCTCATATTTCGCCATCAAATCCGGATACGAAGCCTTCCTGATGGCAGTGATTCTGATTTTCATTGAATCAAACAACCATTAATTCTGATAGGGATTGGTCAGATAGGTTACGTGGACGAGATTGGGGCTGGCGTGCATTTGCTGGGGGTTGGTGCCGGGTTGGTCCTGGGGGATGGGTTGGCCGAGGAGAGCGAAGATGTTGGTCCAGTAAGCGGGCATCTCCCCTTTCTGGTTCTTGAAATTCATCGGGATCCGCTCGAAGCAGCGGGTGCCGTCGGCGCGGACGTAGCTGTCATAGACCAGTTCCGTGCAGTAATGCAGGCCGTTTCCTTCCAGGAAAAAATTGTCATACGCTTCGCCGATGAATCCTTTCGATACTTCGACGAACGCTTTCGCCTGGCTGTTGTCCGTGAGCCGCATGACCTCGATGGTCGGCGGGCCGCCGCGGTGCAGCACGAAATTCTCGAAGAGCGTGTCGAGCGGATGACGGTCGACACCGTGCGCAATCGTCGCATCGATTACCCACACCTGCCCGAGGTCATCGACTTCCAGGATGGCCGTATGGATGAAATTGACCGAATCGCCATCGGCCGTGGCCGCGGCGATGGCACCGGACATCCCCTCTTCCCCATAATCCATCGGGATGCCGAAAAAGAGCAGGTCGCCCGTCTCGATGCGGGGCTCGGCAGGAGAGACAGCCACCGGCTTATGGCACGCAGAAACGGCCAGTACCAGAAGGGACAGGCCGTATAACAAAAACGTTTTCCGCATCACGGATCGCTTATTTGGCGGGAGAGAAATCCTCTTTCCCAGCACCGCAGAGCGGGCACACCCAGTCTGCCGGGAGGTTTTCAAAAGCCGTTCCGGGCGCCACGCCCGCATCAGGATCGCCGACTGCCGGGTCGTATTCGTACCCGCACAGATCACATACATACTTTGCCATACTTAAGATAAAAGATATTAAAGGGTTATCATTTAGTCGCCTTCAATTTCAGCAGTTCGGCGAAGAGCTGTTCTTCATCGCCCGGACTGTAGCCGATATGCGTATAGACCATTTTTCCATTCCGGTCGAAAAGCAGCAAGTGCGGCATCGTGACCACATTCATCGCCCGCATATAGTCTTTGTTGGTGTCGAAATAGAATTCGAAATCATCCCAGCCACGGCTCTGGCACACTGCTTTGGCCTTGGCAATCGAACGCGAATCGTCGGTGCATACCCCGATGAAGCGGAAAGGCACCTGCTCGTTCCATTCCGCAAATCGTTCGCTGACAGCATCCATTTCTTCGAAGCAATACTTGCAGGTGGCAAACCAGAAAGAAACCACGAAAGGGGTCTCCCCGTCCACCCAGTCGGCCGGACGGATCACCTTTCCGTCGCGGGTTTGCAGCCTGACCTGCCCGGCGTCCTGCGCCGAAAGCGGCAGGCCGCACCAAAGGAGCAGGCTCAGAAGGATAAAGCTAATCTTGTAGATCCGGTTCATATCGGTAATCGATTTTCTTGTTCAAAGCACATTGGGCGGCATTGACCGCCCGGTAATTGCCGTCGTCCATCCGCTTCAAAACGCACGCCACAATACGCAGGTTCTCGCCGGGATCGACCGGGAAACTGCGCGTGACCTCATCACCTGCAATCAGATTTCCCAGCGGCTCACCGGCGAAAGATGCCGTCAGCGTGGCACGCAGCACTGCATTGTTGACATAATTGTCGCCCGCCCCCGTCTGCCGCGCGACGATGCCGTCTTCGACCAATGCGGCCGACAGGGCATACTCCCCTGCCTCGGCTGCCTTGACCTTGATCTGCACACGCCCCTCCTGCTCCGCATCGATTGCAACACCACAGGCCGCCGCCGAAGGCAAGGCCTGTTCCACATAGTCCTTGATCAAGGCGGGATCCTGCTGCTGGATCCGGGCTTTTCCGTCGAAATCGAAGATCAGGTGCGGAAAACCGGAGATGGAAAAATGACTGACGATCGTATCGCAGACGCGGGCGGACATATCGTCGTATTGGTGCACCGCGACCGGAATGATACGGCCAGGCCATTCCGCACGTACCGCTTCCAGCGCTACGTTCATATTCGGGCAATACTGGCACCACGTCGCCGTGAATTCATACACGAAAAGCCGATGGAAGAAACGGGTTCCGATGTCGGCGCTGCCGTCCTCGGGATCGATTACCGGCACAACGACCGGCTCCTCCTCCTCGTGAATACCCACGCAGGCGGAAAAAGCCAGCAGCAAGAGACAGATCCACAGCGGTTTCACTTTCATATCAGAACGCATAGTTAAGGCGGACCATCCCGCCGGTGTATTCGGGTTGCCAGCGGCAGACGCCGCCGGAGCAAATGTAGCCTGCCCGCTGATGGCCATAGCTGACCGCCAGTTTGAAGGCAGAACGCGAATAGGATACACCTGCTTCGTAATAGTGTTCCTTCGTGTCACCGTGATTGTACATATCGCTCACGTGAAGATTCCAATGCGGTGCCAGGCCGAATTCCAGCAAAGCCGCCATCCAGTCGCGGGTCAGCTCCTGCGAATATAGATACTGAACCTGCGCACGCAAGGAATACTTGCCGCTCCAGCGGTACAGACCGTCGAGCACGAAGACATTCTGCGCATCAGTAGCCAGCCGGTCCCCACGCGAAGGCGACTGCTCCTGGATGCTGACGAACGCTACGGTTTTGAAGCGGCTGCTCCAGCGCGTCTCCACGTCGATATTGATGTCACGGTAACACATCCGGTAGACGTCGTAATTGCGCAATGCCTTGGGCAAAGCATAAATCATCGAACCGTTTACGTGGAAACGCCAGGTCTTGTAACGGTAGAACACGTCGGCCGCTCCGCCGATTTCACCGGCGGTAAACGTCGTATAGGGATTCAGCGATGCCAGCATATAGGTCTGCTCCTGACAGAGCGCCGGAAGGTAATCCATTCCGAGCGGGTCGCCCATCCCGTCGAGCCGGCGCAGCGTGAGCGATGATGAGAATCCGCGGGACGCATAGTTCATCTCCACCAGCTGCGCATTTCCGCCAGGACGGCGGGCATACTCCGCTTTCACGGCAAAACTGCCCTTCGACCAGGCAGGCATCAGCGACCATCGGATTCCGTGCCGGCCATCCGTGATGTAATCGGCAACGCTCCCTTCCAGCGAAAAACCGCCCAGACGCACGGTGGCTCCCGCACCGGCCACCTGAGTGTCGGAATACCAGAGATACTTGCGGGGAAAACCGTACAGAACCTTGAAGGAAAAACTGTCGCTCCGGGTCCGGAACGTGGCACGCGCCCCTCCTATCGAATTGTTCCAGCCCAGATTGCGGTCTTCCCAGCTCCGAAGGATCAAACCCATTCCGAACTGCTCGTAGAAATCGCCGAGCGTCAGGCTGAAGAGTTCTTCCGTAAGCGCCACGTATTTTCCGGGCACGCCGAAACCCTTCAGTCCGGGATCATAGCCCAGTAGCGGATTCGGATACCACTCCATCTGCACGCCGGCGGAAAACCGTCCCTGGACATAGTCGAGTTTGAGGTAATTGTTGGAACCGTATCCACCGTCGCGGTAAAGCGCGAAATCAGACTCCAGACCGCCTGTAAGCTGTCCGCCAAGCAAAGGGACCTGCGCCACGGCCAGCATAGGGACCAGAAGCGACAAGAGGCAGACGGACAAGGATTTGCGCATACGACATAAAGATACGAAAACAATCCTACAAAATGACCTTTATCGTCATTTCTTCCTCAAAATTGCGGAAAAACAGCGAGTATTCACCAGACGGCAGCTGGAATTCGAAATAGGCGCGGTCCTTTTTCGACTCATTGGTCAGGACTTCGCTCAAATATAAGATATGTTCATCATAATACTCGCCATCCGCCGCGCTGGTCAGGAGGACAGCTCCGTCTTTCGAGCGGATCTCCCAGTAAATATCCTTGTAGGCGCGGAAAACCAGGAAGGGAGAATAACCTTGCTGCCAGTGCGTGGCGTACCCTTCGGAACGTCCGACGGACACCATCTCCGAAAGCTTCCGGGTCGGATCCGGCATCAGGTATTGATACCTTTGCTGAGGCAGCGGAACCCACTGATAACGTTCATCCCGCCGTGAGAGCATGATGCAGTCTCCATCGGCCAGGGCGGAGGGCGCCCGGCACACGACGGACGGAACGATCACCGGCCACGAACCGCTGGTCACCGTGAAAGGATCGGAAAGGGCTTCCTTGAGATGCTCATCGGCATCATACAGGCAATAGCACAGCTCCGTATCCCCGTCGGCAGTCGACCTGGAATATGCCCAAAGCCGCGACGAGCCGGTCCTGAACGTATCGGAACGGAAATCCCAGCCGAACGGGGCGAAATCCGAACCGACATAATAACTGACATAGGGCGCCCCGCCCTGGTCGGGCATGATGTGGGTGACCATATCCTGCCATTTGCTGAACTCGGTAAGATCGCTTTCATAGCCGTCGATCGGCGTGATCGTATAGAAACCGCTGCCGCCGCCCCAGCCATAGTTGATGCTGAAATAACGGTCCCGATAGCCGTCCATCACGAAGGCGTGGCCGCCCCGGTTTGAAAAACCGCAGTGGAATACAGGTCGTCCAGCATCGAGTTCGTCCCGTATCATCTCTTCCCAGCGTACGGCTCTGAAATCCTCACGGTCGAAATAACGCATCTGCTTGTCGTAGCCGAAATACTTCGCCAGCAGGATCGGCGAAGTCCCGCTTGCGCCCGAACCGGAGGGATCGTAGTCCATCTCGCTCATCACGCCCAGGTCGCGCAGCAATACGGCCACCTGGTAACCGGATTCCTGCGAATAGTTGCCGTTGTAATCCGACATCATCTTGCCCCAATCATACGTATGGCCAAGCTGGACAGCGTCAACCTGATATCTGTATCCGCCGTAATAATCATCCCATCCGAAGCCGTAGGAAGGCAGGGTTCCCGTCCCCTTTTCCGGCCACTTATGGTAAAACATGATGATGGCCATCGCCGTGGCCACGCAGCCGCAGGGACATTCCTGACCGTCGACCTTCGGACAAAGATCGTTGAACGGCCGCCACTGGTTCCAGCGGGCCGTAGTCAGCTGCACGCTCGTGGAAGTGGGCGCTGCCGTGACAGGACGTTCCCATTGGCCGCGGATATCCTCCGACGCAATCCAGCCCCGGGTGCGGGCCAACTCCTGGACTGTCACGTAAAAGTCGAGCACATCCTTCAGATTGACGGGCAGGCGATCGATCGAAGGGAAACTGCCGGTATCCGAAAAACCAAGTACCGGACGCAGCGCATCATCGCCCGCAATCAACACGAAGCCACCGGATTCCCGTTCATAGACATACAGTCCCGGCGCCGTCGCCCCCGACTTGGTCTGCACATCGGGATACATTGCGGCCAGCCTGACAGGAGATGCCACGGACTTGGTGGCCGGATTCGCCTTGAAAAAAGATTCTGCCATCGCGAAGGCGCGGTCCGGCGTCACCACGCCGGCAAAACAGGAGATCACACCCGACAGCAGGCAGACAATTCCCAGAATGATTCTTCTCATAGCACTTTCCTCCTAATTCAAACCCATTTTCGAAAGATCAAACGTCATCCCGTTTTGCGGAGAATGGATCAGGAAAAACGGGAATTGGGCGCCTTCGATACGGATCGTGTGCGGGCCATCCTTTTCATAGCGGTGCACCAGGGATTCATCGTAGAAATCGCAGGAGCCGTCGCCCCAGATAATCAGCGCGGACTCTGCTCCTTTGATTTCCGGTGCAGACACTTCCCTGGCGTTAACGACATAGGAGAACGACGGCCAACCGCCGAACTGTACGAAAGTCACCCGGTCGGGCTTGTCGAAACCGGGACGGAAAATGCTGCATTCCGCCGTCCGGACACTGTTTTCCGGATTCGGACCGACCCGGAACAGGAAGCGACGGCCGGCGGAATCCGCCTCCATGCCCGCAGGTTCAGGCCAGTCCGAATGGAACTGGATCTGGTCGAAACCGGTGACGGCATCCGACAGGATAAGCGTGACGACGTCGCCCGCACTCTGCACAAACTGCAACTCGTCGGACAGGAGGATCGGTGCCTTCTGCTGCTCGACATAGACCGTTTCGGCCCGCGAAAATGCGTCGTTCTCGAAAACCAGTTCGCAGCGACGCGGCTCACGGGTATGATTACGTTCAAATTCGAAGGTATAGGTATTGGTCGAGATGGTCTTGGTAATCACTTCGCGCAGCCAGTCGCAGTCTTCCGGCATCCGGATGGACACATCCAGATTGCTGGCCACTTCCACCTTGAAGATACCTTCCTCCGCCGGAATCGACAGCGATTCCTCACTGATGACGATTGTCGGCGTCTCGCCTCTCTGGTACACCGTCACAGTCTCCTCCCCGGCCACTCCGCTGAAAGTGATTGTGCCGGAGCGACGGTCGAGCGACGGATTGGCGTCGATTGCGAAGGAAACGGTCGCCTTCGACAGTCCCTTTGACGACAGTTCGTGGATCCAGGCGCTGCCGTCGGCCTCGATCTTGGAAGTGAAATCGATATTGGTCATCATTTCCACCACCAGGATTCCGCCGTCGGCGCTCATCTCCATCCGGCCGCTCGTCAGGAGCATCGCATCATGCTGTTTCTGCGTCACTACGATGGTCTTTTTGACGTCGCCGCAGGTAAACAGTATGGAAGCGCCGCGCTCGTCGTATTCGCCGTTGGATTCCACGGAAATGGTCAGCGCCGCCGTGCCGCGACTCCCTTCGGTCTGGGAAAGCTTGCACCAGTAAGCCCTGCCGTTCACGAACTCTGCCGTCCAGGTCCCGGAGGCGGTTATATTGAGCGAAGCCGAGCCGGCATTAGAGTCGAACAGGACGGTAAGGGTCTCACCGCTCCCGCTCAGCGTCGCACTGCCCGAGTGGAAGGAATTCTCCACATATTCCAGTTCCGGACGGCACGAAGCAAGTATCAGTAACCCTACTGCGACAGCAGTCAGGATTCGGTATAATGTATTGATCCTCATTCAAAAAGGCAGTTATCCAATTCCCGTTGCAAAAACTCTTTGTCCAGATGCTGGCCGATGAAGACCAGTTTCTGCATCCTGTCGCCATAGGTTCGGTCCCAGTCACGGAGCAGGTCGGGCTGCTCGCGCAATTTCTCGATCAGTTCCTCCTCGGGCATCGTGGCGAACCATAGTCCGACATTTTTGAGCACGAACTGCCGGCCTGCCTGTTCGAAAAGGTAGCAGGTATCGAATTCTTCGCTGAAATAACAAATGCCTTTGGCGCGGATGACGTTGCGGGGCCACTTTTTCGCTACGAAATTGTCGAACGAATTCAGGTCGAAAGGCCGGCGCGCCTGATAAACGAAAGTGCCGATGCCGTATTCCTCGGCTTCTCCTTCTCCGTCGTGGTGATGGTGGTGATGCCCTTCTTCATGGTCATGATCGTCATCATCGTCGTCATCGTCATCATGGTGCTCCACTTCCTGGATCCAGGCGGCGGAGGAAGCCACGTCGTCGAACTGGAACATTCCGGTATCAAGAATCTCTTCCAAATCGATGTTGCCATAGTCGCACTCGATGATCTTTGCCTTGGGCTGCAAGGTCCGGATGATGGCACGGATACGGCCCAGTTCTTCCGGTGTAACGTCCGATACCTTATTGAGGATGATGATATTGCAGAACTCTATCTGCTGGATCACCAGGCTCTCGATATCCTCTTCGTCCAGATGCGGTTTTTTCAGTGCATCGCCGCAGGCGAATTCATCTTTCATCCGCAATGCATCGACCACCGTAGCCACGCAGTCGAGTACGGGGATGCCGTTCTTCACGAATTCAAAACTCAGGGCCGGAATCGAACATATCGTCTGCGCGATGGGTTCCGGCTCACAGATTCCGCTTGCCTCGATCACGATATAATCGAACACCTGACGGCTGGTGATCTCGCACAATTGCTGGATCAGGTCGTTTTTCAGCGTGCAGCAGATACAGCCGTTCTGCAGGGCCACGAGACTCTCGTCTTTCTTACCCACAATACCGCCTTTCTGAATCAGGTCGGCATCGATATTGACCTCACCCAAATCGTTGACAATCACTGCGAAACGGATACCCTTCCGGTTGTTCAGGATCCGGTTTACCAGTGTTGTCTTTCCGCTGCCGAGATAACCGGTCAGCAGCAGGACCGGGATTTCCCTCAAATCTTCCATATCTCTTGTGAATTATTGTTTCTTCTCAAAATGCTGATAATCCTTGACAGAATTCCAGGCACCGCCCCACTGGAAACCGCGGGACCGGAAAAGCTTGCAGCAAAGGTCCTCGTTCGTAATCTTGTGCGGGAAGTCGACCGTCCGGTCGGCGTACTCCTGCGCACTTTCAGGCAGGACAACCTCGCCTTTCACATAGGGATTCTGCATAGGATTTATATCGACGGCCATGCCGCGGGCGTGCGCCGACAGTTTCGTCGACGAATTCGTGGCTTGCCGGTAATTGAAGCAGGAACTGTTGTTGGCGGCCATCGAACGTTCGTCGTCGCCGCCGAAATCGTCGATCAGCCGGATACCGGCAATCTGGTATTTTGCTTTGTAAAGCTCCTTGAAAATATAGAGCAAATCTTCGGAAATGGCCTTGTTGCATACCATCTCGCCGTGGCGCACCCGACCATTGTAGTCATAGTATAAAAGCTTTAGATAACGTAGCTCAGATAGCTCTATATCAGCCCCTTCCTCCGGATAAGAATTGCCAATCATACGCTGCTTGACTGCGGTCGAAATGGTATCGGCGGTAAAGGCCGACAGGCCCGGATCGGAAGGATTGAGGAACTTGCGGTAACGGCTGTATGTATAGTTTACACAGGTATTGGTAATGTTGTTGGCGAAGAGGATGTCGGTGATGCGGTTCTCATCGACATAACTCACCACGTCTTTTGTGAAATAGCGGAAGTCGGCCACGTGGATTTCTTCGAACGAATGGAACAGATAGCCGGGCACCGCATTGCCGAAACTGTCTTTGATCACCAGCAGCCGCCGTCCGTTGCGTACCGAAGTCATCACCTTGGTCATTTTGATGTCGCCGCCCATAAAGGTCGTATAGGCCGCACCGCTGCCATCCTTGAACGAGTAGAAGTATTTGCCCTGATAGGGCCTGGACTCTCCGGTCACGTGGAATTCCTCGTCAAGCGTGTAATTGACGTAGGTCGTGGAATACTCCACGCCTGTGGGGATGTGGTAGACGAAATCTTCCGGCGCCTTCTTCACGGCCACGTTCTGCGAATAGCCGTACATACTGCCCACATACCGGTGCACCACGTGCTCTTCATAGGTCGAAAGGTCGGCGAAGGGAACGCCGGCCACTTCGGCGAACTTCTGTGCGGCGTAATAGGCGCCGAGCGGCGCCCAGTGATGGTCGGTGCGCAGGTAGATGGGTTCGTCGACGTGCTGGCCGAGCACCGTGTATACATCCACGGCCTTTACGCCGTTGGTCAGGTGCGAAAAGATGCTGTTGAACACCGGCCACTGCTTCTTTGTGAACTTGGAAGCTTCCTCCGGGCAGTAAAACTCCGTAGAAGTAGGTATCGGCATGCAGTAAACGTTCACGGAGCGGCCGAAGGCAGCCCCGTACAGGCTGACGGTCTCCGCATATTTGGCGCCTCCCCTTTCCGTACCGAAGAAACCCATCAGGGCCCGGACGTTCTCGCCGCTGCCCACCAGGATGATACCCGATGAGGCAACCTTTGCGATATCGTCGATGCCGCCGGCAACCGTATCGGGCGCGAAGGCTTTCACGCTCTTCACAGTATCGGCATCCGCCACCGGGTCGGGCTCCTCGGGGATAGTCTCCGCCTCGGCGGGCGTGTCGGAGGCTACGTATTGGATATTCCCGTCTCCGAATCGCACGCCGAGCATGTCGCGGAACTGCATGCTCATATACATCAGCGTGTCGCGGTACGGCTCGGTATCGCTGTACCACGACGAAATGGCCGCCGTATAGGAGCCGTCGAGCAGCGAATCCGGCGTAAAGGCGGGGAAATGCCGCAGGTCGCGCTTCTCCAGTTCAGAGTATGTGCTCCGCGGCAGCAGGTTGAATGCCGCCGTAAAGGCCAGATACACCAGCGCCATGACGATTACCGAAATTATGCCTCTGCCTCGTTTCATATCAGAACCGCGTATAGATGAATGGATTGCTGGTCCCGCCAACCAACAGGGCCACACTCACCGCGAGCACGGCGACCGCAAAGACGGTCTGCAGGACGTGGAGGACGTTGTGGCCGATGGCCCGCTTTTCAAACCAGCCGCCGATCCAGCGTCCCAGCGGCAGGCAACAGACGATGGCGGCAATCCAGAGCCAGAAGCGCGAGGTGAGCGCACTGCGGACCGTGAAGTCGCTCGCAGCGACCGCTTTCCCGAAGAGCACCGGGAAGAAATCGGTCATCCGGCTGAAATCCGTAAAATAGAAGATGCCCCAGCCCAGGATCACCAGGATCAGGCTGTAGAGATGGGCCACCGGTGCAGGCACTTTCCAGCGCAGCACCGTAAATTTCTCGATGGCGACAATCAGGCCGAAATACAGGCCCCAGAGCACGAAGTTCCAGCTGGCGCCGTGCCACAGGCCGGTCAGGAACCAGACAACCAGGATGTTGAAGAACTGGTGGTGCCGATTGCCCCCCATTGGAATGTACAGATAGTCACGGAAGAAACTTCCGAGCGAGATATGCCAGCGCCGCCAGAAATCCGTAATGGAATTGCAGCAGTACGGATGGTCGAAGTTCTCTTTGAAATGGAAGCCCAGGCAACGGCCGATGCCGATGGCCATATCGGAATATCCGGAGAAGTCGAAATAGATCTGCAGTGTGAAGGCCAGCAGACCGACCCAGGCGCCGGCCGTGGAGAGTTCCGCCAGATTCCCGGCCAGGAACTGGTCGGCGACCTCGGAGAGCTGATTGGCCAGGATCACCTTCTTGCCCAGGCCCACCAGGAAGCGGAATCCGCCTTCCGAGAAGTCTTCCCAGCGTACCTTGCGCGTATGGATCTCCTTCGCGATGGTGCCGTATCGCACGATCGGACCCGCAATCAGCTGCGGGAACATCGATATGTAGAGCAGCAGGTCCCAGAAACGCCGCTGGGCCGGACTTTCCCGGCGGTACACGTCCACCAGGTAGGATATCGACTGGAACGTATAAAAGCTGATGCCGATGGGGAGCGCGATTTCCGGCACCTGGAGCGGGACGCCGAAGCGGCCGAGCAGGTCGGCGAAGAATCCCAGGTATTTGAAGGTGCCAAGAATGGCCAGGTTGCCGATCAGGCCTACAACCAGCCAGAATGATCTCCCCCGCCCCTTGCGGTCGATGCCCCGGCCGAACAGCCAGTTGAGCAATGCGCACAACACCAGCAGAACGACGTACACCGGCTCTCCCCACGCATAGAAAATGAGTGAGAAGAGCACCAGTACGCCATTCTTCAAGGTATTGCCTTTCGCCAGCCCCGCGATCAGGTAACAGATCGCGAAGGCCGGCAGAAAGGCAAAGAGGAAGAAAAGATCTGCAAAGACCACTTACTGCGCCTTTTCTTTCTTCAGCCGTTCGGTGAGCAAAGGAACGACCTTGTGGAGGTCGCACACGATGCCCAGGTCTGCCACGCTGAAGATCGGGGCAAACTTATCCTTGTTCACGGCAATGATCGTCTCGGACTCTTCCATACCGGCCAGATGCTGGATGGCACCGGAAATACCGAGGGCGAAATACACGGCCGGACGCACGGTCTTGCCGGTCTGGCCGACCTGCCGTTCGTGCGGCATGATGCCGGCGTCGACCATAGCGCGCGAAGACGACACTTCGCCGCCGATGACGGTGGCCAGTTCCTGCAGGGTCTCGAAGCCTTCCTTGCTGCCGACACCGCGGCCGCCGGAGACCAGGATCTTCGCGTTCGAAATATCGACGGCGCCCTTCTGCTCCTTGACGGTCTTGACCAGTTTGACGACGAACTTGCGCTCGTCGAACTTCGGCGCGAAGTTCACGACCTCGCCCTTGCGGTTGAAGTCGGGAGCCGCCTTGGGCATCACGCCCGGACGGACGGTCGACATCTGCGGACGGTGCTCGGGGCACTTGATGGTCGCCATCAGGTTGCCGCCGAAAGCCGGACGGGTCATTTCGAATTCGTGGGTTTCCTCGTTGATGGTCAACTTGGTGCAGTCGGCCGTCAGGCCGGTGCCCAGGCGGGCGGCGATGCGCGGTGCAAGGTCACGGCCGATGGTCGTGGCGCCGAACATCATGATCGAGGGTTTGAAAGCCACGACGGCCTGGTAGACCGCCTGCGTGTACTGCTCCGTGACATAGTCCTTGAGGAGTTCGTTGTCGATGACGACCACCTTGTCGGCTCCATAGGCCACCAGGTCGTCCGCCTTCCCGGCGACGCCGCAGCCGGCCAGAATGGCGACGACTTTTTCGTCGGTCACCTGCGCGAGTTCCCGGGCCTTGCCGATCAACTCCAGGGCGACAGGCTGAATCACACCGTCCCGCTGTTCCGCGTATACATAGATATCTTTGTAATCAGAAAAATCCATAGTTGTACTGTTTTTAGACGGTTAGATGATGTGTTTCTCCTTAAGTTTGGCCACAATCAGCTCGACGGCCGCCTCCGGATCCACCTCGTGGATCACGCCGGGGGCCTTGAGCTCCTTGGTGAACGAACGGACCACCTTGGTCGGCGAGCCCTTCAAGCCCATTTCCTCGTCGGCCAGGCCGAGGCGGTCGGCACCCCAGACTTCCACTTCCTTGCCGTAGGCATCCACGATGCCGCCCACGCTCATATAGCGCGGCTTCACGGCCGAAGCCAGACAGGTCAGCAGGGCCTTGCCCTGGAACTGAAGCACCTGGTAACCGTCCTCGTTCTCCTTGGTCACGGTGTAGGTCTGCGTGTCGGGATCGTATTCGAGACCGGCCACATAGGTGATCTGCGGGATGCCCAGATGTTCGGAGATCTCCGGACCCACCTGCGCGGTGTCACCGTCGATGGCCTGACGGCCCGCGATGATCAGATCCCATTCCAGCTGACGCGCCACGGCAGCGATCTGCTTGGAGGTGGCCAGCGTGTCGGCGCCGCCGAGCTTGCGGTCGGTCAGCAGGATGGCCCTGTCGGCGCCCATGGCGAACGCTTCGCGGAGGATGACCTCGGCGGCGGGGATACCCATCGTGATGACGGTCACTTCGGCGCCGAACTTGTCCTTGAGCTGCAGTGCGAATTCAAGACCGCCTTTGTCGTCCGGGTTCATGATGGCGGGAACGCCTTCGCGGACCAGCGTCTTGGTTACCGGATCGATCTTGATCTCGGTCGTATCGGGGACTTGCTTGATACAAACTAAAATTTTCATCGCTCTCTCCTCCTACTTGATTTTACCGAACAACTTACCTGCAATGACCATACGCTGGACTTCGGAAGTACCTTCGTAGATCTCCGTAATCTTCGCGTCGCGCATCATGCGCTCCACGGGATATTCGCGGGTGTAGCCATATCCGCCGTGGAACTGGACGCACTTGGTGGTGACTTCCATGGCCACTTCCGCGGCATAGAGTTTCGCCATCGCGGCGTCGGCCGAGAAATTGACCTTCGGGTTGGCGACGTGCTCGTCTTCCTTGCAGGCGGCACTGCGCACCAGCAGGCGGGCCGCCTCGATCTTGGTCTTCAGGTCGGCCATCTGGAACTGCGTGTTCTGGAACTTGGCGATTGCCTTGCCGAACTGCTTGCGTTCCTTGGTGTACTTGACGGTCTCGTCGAGCGCGCCCTGAGCGATACCCAGCGCCTGCGAAGCGATACCGATACGGCCGCCGTCGAGCGTCATCATCGCGATCTTGAAGCCCTCGCCCACCTTGCCGAGAAGGTTCTCCTTCGGGATGCGGACATTCGTAAAGATGAGTTCGGCCGTGGCGCTGCCGCGGATACCCATCTTCAGTTCTTTCTTACCCACCGAGAAGCCGGGCGTCGTGGCTTCCACGATGAACGCGGAGATGCCTTTCGTACCCAGCGACTTGTCGGTCATGGCGATGACGATGTACACGTCGGCGTGACCGGCATTGGTGATGAAAATCTTGTTGCCGTTGATCACCCACTCGTCCCCGTCAAGGACGGCCGTAGTCTGCTGGCCGGCAGCATCGGTACCGGCGTTGGGCTCGGTCAGACCGAAGGCGCCGATCCACTGGCCGGACGCCAGCTTGGGAACATACTTCATCTTCTGCTCTTCCGTACCGAACTGGAGGATCGGCGACATGCAGAGCGAGGTGTGGGCCGAAACGACCACACCCGTGGTCGCGCAGCAGCGCGAAAGTTCTTCCACCGCGATGGAATACATCAGGTTGTCGCCGCCGGCGCCGCCGTATTTCTTGGGCACGGGAATGCCGAAGATGCCCAGCGGGGCCATTTTGTCGACCGTTTCCTGCGGGAAGCGTTCCTGCTCGTCGATTTCGGCCGCGAGGGGTTTCACCTCTTTCTCGGCGAACTCGCGGATCATCTGACGGAACAGTTCCTGGGTCTTGTTAAGATTGAAATCCATATCGAATTGCTTGCTTGTTGTCGATTAATACTTGTAGAAGCCTTCTCCGGTCTTGCGGCCGAGCAGGCCGGCGCGGACCATCTTGCGGAGCAGCGGATGCGGGCGGTACTTCGGATCGCCGAATTCCTTGTAGAGCACCTCCATGATGGCGAGGTTGACGTCGTTGCCGATCAGGTCGGCGAGCGCCAGCGGGCCCATCGGATGGTTGGCACCGAGCATCATGCATTTGTCGATATCCTCGGCGGTGGCGATGCCGTCGGCCAGGATGCCGACCGCTTCGTTGATCATCGGGATGAGGATGCGGTTCACCACGAAGCCCGGGGCTTCCTTCACCTCGACCGGCTGTTTTCCGATGGAAGCGGCCAGGTCGATGACGCACTTGCAGACTTCGTCGCTGGTCAGCTGACCGCGGATCACCTCGACCAGGGCCATGCGGTCGGCCGGGTTGAAGAAGTGCATGCCGATGAACTGGGCCGGACGCTTGGTGCAGGCGGCGATTTCGGTGATGCTCAAGGAGCTGCTGTTGGTGGCGAACACCGTCTCCGGCTTGCAGATGCCGTCGAGTTCGGTGAACACGTCCTTCTTCAGCTGCATATCCTCGACAGCGGCCTCGATCACGAGGTCGGCGTCGGCGAAGGTGGCGTAATCCGTCGTGGTCGAGATGTTCGCCAGCATGGCGTCCATCGCTTCCTGGGCGATCTTGCCCTTCTCGACGAGTTTGGCATAGCCTTTAGAAATCGAAGCCATGGCCTTGTCAAGGCTGGCCTGCGTGCGGCTTTTCATGACGACGGGCATCTTGGCGGCGAACGCCTTCACGATTCCCTTGGCCATCGTACCGGTTCCAATAACACAGATTTTCATAAGCTTGTATTTAAATATGTTCGTTACTCATTCTTGAACGCGGCGGGACGCTTGTGCAGGAAGGCATCCATACCTTCTTTCTGGTCGTCCGTCGCAAAACATTTGGCGAAATAGCGGTTTTCAAGCGCAATCGACTCGTCCACGTCGAGGTCGTAGTTCTCGTTGATGCACGCCTTTGCGAAGCCCACGGCAATCGGGGCATTCTTAAGGATGGCCGCCACCAGCGCGCCCACGGCGCCGACGAGTTCATCGGGCGCTACGACCCGGTTCACCAGCCCGATGCGAAGCGCCTCGTCGGCGTCGATCATCTTGCCGGTATAGATAAGTTCCTTGGCTATCCCCTGTCCGACCAGCTTCGGCAGCCGGTACGTGCCCGAGAAGCCCGGAATGATGCCCAGGCCTACCTCGGGCTGGCCGAAACGGGCCTTGGCCGAGGCGATGCGGATATCGCAGGCCATGGCCAGCTCGCAGCCGCCGCCAAGGGCGAAGCCGTTCACCGCGGCAATCACCGGGAACGGAAGGTCTTCAATCTTCTTGAAGACACGGGCGCCGGTCTGACCGAAGGCGAAACCCTCCGGCTCGTTCAGGTGCGCCATCTCCGAGATGTCGGCGCCGGCCACGAAGGCCTTGCCTTCGCCCGTAATCACCAGCACGCGGGTCGTGTCGGGATCGAGCGCATCGACAAAACGTTCCAGTTCGCCCAGAATCGTCGAATTGAGCGCGTTCAGCGTGGCGGGCGACGAGATGGTCAGCGTGACCACCCCGTCCCCGTCATCGGACACTTTCAAGAACTGATAATCCATAGTCCCGGCTGATTACTGGGCCATCGGTTTGAGGTCGGGCGAAATGATGAGTTTCGCCTGCGTGGCTTCCTGCACCTGCTCCACCGTAAACTCCGGATTGATCTCCTTGAGCACGAGGCCTTCCGGCGTCACGTCCATCACGCCCATCTCGGTGATGATCATATTCACCTGATGCGCGGCCGTCAGCGGAAGGGTGCACTCCTTCATAATCTTATGGTTGCCTTTCTGCGTGTGCTCCATCGCCACGATCACGCGCTTTGCACCGACCACAAGGTCCATTGCGCCGCCCATGCCCGGCGTCAGTTTGCCCGGAATCATCCAGTTGGCCAGATTGCCTTTCTCATCTACCTGCATCGCGCCCAGGAACGTGCAGTCCACGTGGCCGCCGCGGATAATCAGGAAGGAATCGGCGGAAGAGCAGGCATAAGCGCCCGGATAAGCCGTGATGTAGGCACCGCCGGCATTGACATAATCCTTGTCTTCCTCGCCGGGAGCCGGAGCCGGGCCCATTCCGACCAGGCCGTTCTCGGACTGGAGCGTCACGTTCACACCTTCAGGAAGATAGTTCGGAATGGCGGTCGGAAGACCGATACCGAGGTTCACCACGTCGCCGTCCTTGAGTTCCAGCGCGGCGCGGCGTGCAATCGTTTCTCTGATTTGAGCTTTGTCCATAATTACTAGAATTTAGATATTGTTATTTCTTGGTATTCATTCGCTTGACAAATTCCTGGGCCACGAAGGAGGCCACGTCGTCGGCATAGGTGCCGGCACCGAATCCGGCGTCGAAACCGAGTTCCTTGGCCAGTTCGTGCGAGATGCGCGGGCCGCCGCAGACCACGATCATCTTGTCGCGGAGGCCTTCCGCCTCCAGCAGTTCGATGAGTTCCGTCATATTCTTGATATGCACGTCTTTCTGCGTGACCGTCTGCGAGACAAGCAGGGCGTCGGCGTGGAGTTCGATGCCTTTGGCGATGAACTCCTCGTTCGGCACCTGGCTGCCCAGGTTGTAGGCCTCGAACATATCGTAGCGCTCGATGCCGTAATGGCCGGCGTATCCCTTCATGTTCATAATGGCGTCGATGCCCACGGTATGGGCGTCGGTGCCGGTCGAAGCGCCTACGACCACCAGTTTCCGGCCGATGTTCTGCCGGATGTACTCGTCGGTCTCCTTCATCTCCATCACCGAGGATTCCACCTTCGGTACATAGATAGAGGTGTAATCCACCGTGTGGATGGTGCTGCCGTAGCAGTTGAAGAAGGTATAGCCGGGCGTCAGTTCCTGGTAGAAGACCACCAGCGGATTGTTGAAGCCCATTTCCTTGAGCAGCTGCTTGGCCGCTTCCACCGCTTCGGGACCGCAGGGCACGGGCAGCGTGAAACTCAGCTGCACCTTGCCGTCGTTCATCGTGTCGCCGTACGGCTTAACTTTGGTCAGATCCAAGGTCTTGTCGAAATCCTTGGCATCCATCGAATAGAGTCCGCCGCTCATGCTTATCTCCTCCCTTTCATCAGGTCAATAAATGGATTGGAATAATTGCTGCCCTTGGCGACCACACCGTCGAGGCCCTTGCCGCCATTCTTCGGGCGTTTCACATCGCCGAACTTGCCCTTTTCCAGCGCATTGAACAGGCCGTCCTTAACCAGTTCTTCAAGCAGTTCCACAGCGTTGTCGAGCACCAAAGCCGCCCGCTGGCGGATGATGCCGCCCTCCTTGAACTCCACTTCCTCGCCGATGTCCTTCATATTGTTGAAGATGTAGCGGGCGTTCTCGATCGAGAGGTAACGGTCGCTCATGAACGGGGTGTGGATGGCCTCGGTGGGCATGCCCAGCAGCTGGATGCCCTGATGGGTCCAGATGCCGATGATATTGAAAAGCGCATCCTGGATGTGGCCGCGGAAAATGTTGCCGGTCATGAATTTGGTCGGCGGCATATACTTCAGCGTGGCTTTCGGGAAAATCTCGCGGGTCATCTGTGCCTGTGCCAGCTCATAGAGGAAGCCGTTGGTCAGCATCGGATCCATTTCGAACGCATGGCCCAGACCCATCTGTTCCTCGGGCAGGCCGGCCAGCAGGGCCAGCTGCTCGTTGATGATGTCGGAAGCCAGCACCGTGTGGGCGGCCTCCACCGCATCGGCGGTGGTCAGGTAATTGTCTTCGCCCGTATTGATGATCACACCGGCGAAACCGTTGATCACGCGCGAGAAGAACTGGTCGACCAGCGTGCGCTGCATGTTGATGTCCCGGAACAGGATGCCGTAGAGGGCGTCGTTGAGCATCACGTCGAGGCCTTCGAACGCGCCCATGATGGCGATTTCCGGCATGCAGAGGCCCGAACAGTAGTTGCACAGGCGGATGTAGCGGCCCACCTCCTCGCCTACCTTGTCGAGGGCGGCACGCATGATGCGGAAATTCTCCTGCGTGGCGAACGTACCGCCGAAACCTTCCGTCGTGGCGCCGTAGGGCACGTAGTCGAGCAGCGACTGGCCCGTGGTGCGGATTACCGCAATCACGTCGGCTCCCTGGCGGGCACCGGCCTCGGCCTGCACCACGTCTTCATAGATGTTGCCGGTAGCCACGATAATATAAAGGTACGGTTTGGGGCCTTCGCCCAAGGTCTTGAGGTATTGCTCGCGGCGGTTCCGGCGGGCGCGGATGCGTTCGATGGAACCCAAGATCACGGGTCTCAGGACCTCTTCCGCCTTTTTCGGAGAAGCGGCGGGAACTTTCACCAGATCGAGCGTGCCGGCGGAGACGGCTTCCGCGATTTCCTGCGGCGTCTTGCCCGTCGCAACCATCGCGTTGCCCATATAGAACATCACACCCTGTCCCAGCACGCCGGAGTCCTTGAGGGAATCCACGACGATGTTGGGCAGCGGGACCTGATTCTCATCGACGCCGTCGATGCCCAGCAGGCGGCAGATGGTGCGCTCCACAGCCACGGTCGTATAGCCGTCGGCGAACGACTGCACGTCTTCGGCAATCGTCCGCGCCAGCTGCCGTGCCCGGTCTACCTTCCGCTGGTCCAGTCCAAGTTTGCTTTTATTCATATTGTCGATTTATTATAGTGTCTGCCAAATCAATCCACCGCGCGTCGATACCCAGTTCGCGTGCGATGTGAAGCGCCTCGTGGGGCACTTCGTGACTCGTGGTTTTTACGAGCCGGTAGTCCATGGTACGACCCTTCGAGCCGGGAACCAGGCCGCGGACCTGCCAGCACTGGCCGGCGTGTTCCACGGTATAGTGCGTGGTCAGGATCAGGGCCAGGTTGGGCTCATTGCCCAGCCTTTCCAGCAAAGCGGCCACCAGGGCCGTTCCTTCCACGGGATTGGTGGTGCGCGCCGGCTCGTCCACGAGCACCAGCACGCGCCCGCCCGCGTCGACCGCCGCAATCGCGCGGTCGATGCGCTGCATTTCAGCTGCGAACGACGACAGGCCCGTCCGTTCGCTCTGTTCGTCGCCGATACAGAAGCGGATGTCGTCGAAAGGCGTCATCACCGCTTCGGCCGCCGGCAACGGGAAGCCGAACTGATAGAGGTACTGCAGCATGCAGACCGTCTTCAGGGCCACGGTCTTGCCGCCCATGTTGGCGCCGATGACCGTAGCGGGAATCCCTTTGGCGAAATCGAAGTCCACCGGCTGGTATTCCCGTCCCTTCGACCGGAGGATCGCCCGGACTTCGGGATGGAACATGCCGCGGATTTCCGTCGCCGTGCCCGAAACGGGCAGCGAGAGCCCTTCGTCCTGATACAGGAGGGCCATTGCGATGGAGATATCGAGGTCGGCCAGCGCCTGCAGGGTCCGGCGCAGCTCGGCCGCATAGGGACGGAGCTTGTCGCTGATGGCCTTCTTCAGGCGGTCTTCTTCATTGAGGAGCTGCTCCCGCAGGGATTCGTCGTCGGGATCGAGCTCCACCGCGGCGCGCAGCTGGCGCAACTCCACGGAATAGGAATCATAGAGGTAGAACGTGCCGATGCCCAGCCCGTCGGGGTCGAGGATGTCGACCACCCGCTGCATGTCCTTCCCCACTTCGAGGGTCTCGGCCAGCATCGCCATATGCTTGATTTCGAACAACTCGATCTCGTCGAGCATGGCGCCGTCGGCGAGCGAGGAAAGCGTTCCGGTGATTTCGCGGAGGCCCTGCAGGCGGAAGCGGATGTCTTCCACCCGGCGCCGGTCGTCCTTCGCCAGGTCGATGTACCCGCGCAGCGAGGCGTAGGCCGCATCGATCTGCGAAGCGTCGGTCATCATCTCCCGGTCGAGAAGCACTTTGCGGGCATAGCCGCTCTGCAGACGCAATTCGTCGAACAGATAGCGGATGCCGCACGGACTCTCTACGATTTCCCTAAACTTCATAGTCGTTCTTCACAATATCGTACACCGGCAGGCCGATCCGCTCGGAAAGCGAGCGGCACAGCGTGTCGGAGTCAAGGACGATCCCATTGGGGGCAACCGGATTGACACACACGGCCAGCAGCTGGCTCTTCATCCGGACGAAAAGCCGGCCGCCGCGCCGGACGTAGGCCCGGTACAGCTCCTGGGAACAGAATATCTTGGTAAAGTCGCCCACGACCAGCGAGAACTCGTCGTCGTCGAGCGCCTGACGGGCGATCTGCAGCAGCCGGTCGGTGAGGGCGCCTTCGACCTCCACGACACGGTGCTGCTTCAGCAAGGCAGGCTCCGGCGAGGCGAACGAAGAGATCCGCAACTCGGGCTCCGGCCCCATATAGAGCGGAAGCCCGATCATTTCCACCAGGAAAGCGGTCTTGTTCACCAGGTCGCGGACATTCGCCGAGAGCGCGGCACCGGTCGAAAGGACCATGGCCTCGCTGACGGCCGGGGAAGCGGTGCTCAAGCGGGACAGGGCGCCGTCGACCAGGATCAGGTCGATGCCGAACCCCTGCACGGAATCCATCCACCGCTTCATGGCGACCGCGCTCGAAGGGCCGCTGAGGAGGACTTTCCCCTCCTGCAGGGCCTTCGCGGTCACCACGCGGCCGAGGGCGGTGTTCTCTTCACTCACATCATACAGTTCGGAGAGGGGACGCTTCTGGCGGAAATGCTTCTCGCTCGTGGCGAAGAACATCCCCTCCCGGACTGTGATTTCGGGCTTGGCGGTACCGGTCACCTGGTCGGTGGTCTCCCCGTCAATTCCGATCGACGTCACCGCCACGTTGAAGTAGTCGGTCGGCAGACGCCGGATGATGTAGTTGAGACACTCCGTCTTGCCGGCGTTTTTGGCAAGGCCGACAATCGACACGCTGCGGTGCTTGAGGATCTCCCCGATGAAAGGCATTTACTTCTGGCGTTTTTTGCTGCGTTCCTTCCGCTGCAGGACGGCGGGCTCGATGGCCATGTCCTGTCCTTCCAGCAGGCCGGCCACGCCTTCGAGCCGTTTGGTGCACTCGGGGCAATGGCATTCCTGATGGTATTCAGTGGGTTCGGTATAGGTGGTGATCACGCCTTCGAAGTTGCGGAGCACGACTTTGCCCGGCGCCTGCGAGATCACGTACTGCGGCATGACGGGCGTCTTGCCGCCGCCGCCCGGGGCGTCCACGACGAAGGTCGGGACGGCGTAGCCGGACGTATGGCCGCGGAGCGCCTCGATGATCTCGATGCCCTTCGACACGGGCGTGCGGAAGTGCTCGAGGCCCATCGAGAGGTCGCACTGGTAGATGTAGTACGGGCGTACGCGCATCTTCACCAGTTCGTGGACCAGTTTCTTCATCACGTGGACGCAGTCGTTCACGCCGCGCAGCAGCACGCTCTGGTTGCCCAGAGGGATGCCGGCGTCGGCCAGACGGGCGCAGGCGGCCGCCGATTCGACGGTCACCTCGTTCGGGTGGTTGAAGTGCGTGTTGAGCCAGATCGGGTGATACTTCTTGAGCATGTTGCAAAGCTCGGGCGTAATGCGCTGCGGGCAGACGACCGGCGTGCGGGTACCGATGCGGACGATCTCCACGTGGGGAATCTCGCGCAGGCGGCGGATGATGTCTTCCAGCCAGGCGTCGCTCACCATCAGGGCGTCACCGCCCGAAAGGAGCACGTCGCGCACTTCCGGCGTATTGCGGATGTATTCGATGGCCTTGTCGATGCGCTCGCGCGGGCTTTCGTCGTCTTTCTGGCCGGCGAAGCGGCGGCGGGTGCAGTGGCGGCAATACATCGAGCACATGTCGGTGATCAGCAGCAGCACGCGGTCGGGATAACGGTGGGTCAGGCCCGGCGTCGGGCTGTCCTCGTCCTCATGCAGCGGGTCGAGCAGGTCGGCTGCAGCCTGGTGCGTCTCGGCGGCCGTGGGGATGCACTGCTTGCGCACGGGGTCGTGCGGATCGTCCGGGTTGATGAGCGAGATATAATACGGCGTGATGGCCATGCGGAGCGTGGAGAGGCATTTTTTCACGCCCTCCTCCTCTTCCGGCGTCAGCTTCACGTATTTCTTCAGTTCATCGAGGGTCTCGATCCGGTTCTTGACCTGCCATTTCCAGTCGTTCCACTGGGCGTCGGTCACTTCCGGAAAGAGTTCTTTTCTTCTGGAAACGTTCATAAGCCTTATGCGTAGAGTTCTTCGAAGATCTTGCGGAGCTCGGGGCTTTCGCGGAGTTCCTGCAGGGTAAATTCGGCGTGGCCCTTGGTGTAGCCGTTGCCCATGATCATGTTGACGTCGGCACCGATGCCTTCTGCACCGAGGGATGCCTTGGTGAAGCTGGTGGCCATCGAGAAGAAGTAGACGATACCGTCGTCCTTCGTGCAGAGAATGGCGGTCATTTCCTGGTCGGGAACGTTGACACAGTTGATGGTCACGTCGGCCATCTTGCCGTCGGTCAGGCGCTCCACCAACTCATACACCTGCACCGGGGTCATGCCGGCTGCACTTTCAACGACGTCGCAGAAGCCGAGGTCCTTGATGCGCTGGGTGCTGCGCGGGCTGTTGGCGATGCCGATTACCTTGCCGGTCACGCCGACGCGTTTCTTGGCTTCGTAGCAGCAGAGCATGCCGCTCTTGCCGCCGGCGCCGAGGATCACGACGGTCTGGCCGTACTGGCAGAGCTTGGCGGTCTGTGCAGGGGCACCGGCCACGTCGAGGGCGCTCAGGGCGAGTTTCTCGGGCATGTCGTCCGGAATCTTGGCGTAGATGCCGCTCTCGAAGAGGATGGCCTTGCCTTTGATGTCGACCTGGTCCACGTCGGGACGGATCTCGATGATCTCGTCGATACGGAGCGGAGTGAGGCTGAGGCTCACCAGCGTGGCGATGCGGTCGCCTTCCTTGAGGTCGATCTTGCCTTTGAGGGCGTCGCCGATCTTCTCGACCTTGCCGAGCAGCATGCCGCCCGAGCCGGTGCGGCGGTTGCGGTGCTTGCCCTGGAGCTCCACGTTGTAAAGCATTTCTTTCTTGACCTCTTCCATGATCTTCTCTTCGCTGGCACCGGGTCCGGCCTGCTGTTTGGCGTAGTTGTGGATGTCGGTGAACGATGCGGAGTCGATGTTGAGGGTCTGGACGTCGATCAGGATCTCGTTGTCCCAGATCTCGTCCATATTGTTGTCGAGTTTGTTTGCGGGCTGCGGAAGCACGCCTTTGGGTTCGATGACGCGGTGCGTTCCGTACTTGTTTCCGTGTTTTTGTGCCATATTCTGTTAAGTTATTGTTTTGTTTATCGTTGTTTAAGTCCCAGGATCTGACGGGCTTCGGCGCTCGTGGCGATGGGACGGCCGAGCTCGTTCGCCAGGCGGACGACCTTGGCGACCAGTTCTCCGTTGTTCTTCGCCAGAACTCCCTTCGACAGATAAAGATTGTCCTCGAAACCCACACGGACGTTGCCGCCCATGGCGATGGCCGCAGCGGCCATCGGGAAGGCGTTGCGTCCGACACCGGTGACCGTCCAGGTCGAGCCGGCCGGAATGCCGTTCACCAGCCAGCAGAGATTCGCGACCGTAGCGGGCGTGCAGCCGGGGACGCCGAGCACGAAGTTGAACTGCATCGGCGCGCCGGGGACCTGCCCCTTCCGGGCCATGTTGAGGATCGTGTCGAGATGGCCCATCTCGAAGCATTCGTACTCGGGCTTGATGCCGCGCTCCATCATGCGCTTGCCGAAGGCACGCATGGTCGGCATGGTGTTGTCGAAGATTTCGTCGCCGAAATTGCAGGTGCCGCAATCGAGCGTGGCCATCTCCGGCAGCGGGGTGGTATCGGTCGACTGGAGGCGTTCGTCGGGCGTCATGCCCACGGCGCCGCCGGTCGAGGGAATCAGGATCACGTCGGGGCACACCTTCAGGATGGCCTCCTCGCATTCCTGGAAACGGCCCCGGTCCTGCGTAGGCGTACCGTCGTCCCACCGGACATGCAGGTGGACGATGGCAGCGCCGGCATCGACGGCCGACCTGGCTTCACGGACGATTTCTTCAACGGTATAAGGGACGGCAGGATTCTGTTCCTTGGTTACTTCCGCGCCGCAGATGGCGGCGGTAATGATGAGTTTGTCCATAGTCTACTGCTTGCGCTGGCATTTCTTGGGGGTGACACAGGTTCCGCTGGCGCGGCAGACCACGACGGGTTCTTCGAGCAGGTCGGCGGCGGAGTCGGAAATGTCGGGACGCGGGGCGATGACCTTGCGGGCCTCGAAGACCATCTTGCGGGAGGTATTGCCCTCGGAAACGATCTCGCCCGTGGCCTCGATGAAGTCGCCGGCATAGACCGGAGCGATGAATTCCACCATGTCATAGGCCTTGAACAGGCCTTCGTCGCCGTCGCGCAGGATCAGCAGTTCCGTGGCGACGTCGCCGAAAAGATGCAGCATGTGGGCGCCGTCCACCAGATTTCCGCCGTAATGCGCATCCTTGGCGCTCATGCGGACACGGATCATCGATTTGTATTGAGCCATCTTGCGTTGCAATTATTGTTCGACATAGATGTAGTCCACGAACAGGGCGGGCGTATGGACGGCTTCGGGTTCGATCTCCCCTACTTTCACCAGTTTCTCGGCTTCGACGATCACTGTGTCGGCCGCCTGGGCCATCATCGGGTTGAAGTTCTTGGTGGTGCCGCGGTAGAACACGTTGCCGGACTCGTCGACGATGCTGCCGCCCAGGATGGCGAAATCAGCGCCGAGGGGTTTCTCGAGCAGATAATCTTTTCCGTCGACATTGATCACCTGTTTGCCTTCCTGAACGACGGTACCCAGGCCGGTCGGCGTGAGAATACCGCCCAGGCCGGCGCCCTTGGCGCGGATACGCTCCGCCAGGGTGCCCTGCGGCACGAGATTCATCTTGAGCTGGCCGGTGTTCATCTGTTCGATGGAAGCCTTGCTGCCGCCGATGTAGGAAGCGTAGATTTCCTTCACCTGATGGTTCTCGATAAGCTTGCTCCAACCCTTGCCGTCGAAGACGGTGTCGTTGCAGATGATGGTCAGATCCTTGACGCCGCTTTCGACCAGCGCGTCGACAATCTGTTTCGGTGCACCTGTTCCCAGGAAGCCGCCAATCATAATCGAAGAGCCGTCCTTGATCATGCCGACGGCCTCTTTCAACGTGATGTTCTTTTTCATATGGCTTGTATTGAATTGTTTATCACTAAATCGAAATTGATTTGCAGTTTTCGTGTTTCACTTAATCTGCAAATTTAGTCAATTTTGCTATGAAAACAAAGAGAAATCGCAGCTCTGGCCACGACTTCTCAACAAGTCATCAACAACACGGGGAAAAGGGGCTCAGCGCGGGTTCCAGCCCAGCGGGGCGGCGTAGATTTTCAGCAGGTTCTCGCGTATCATGCGCCGCAGTTCCGGATTGCGGGGAAGCGTATCGATATCTTCCTGGATATACTGCTCGAACTGCTGGGTAAAATGCGGATCGCTGGGCTTGTCCCCTCTCAGCAGTTCAGCCGCCGCTACGTTCGTAGGCCAGATACGCCAGGCCTTGTGAATGCGCTCGTCAACGATGCGGGCAAGGGCGCGGAAACGCTCATTCTTCTCCAGCGCGGCGCAGGCGTCGATCTCGTCATCAGACAACGGCCGGCAGAACGCTACATGCACATGACCCTTCTGCTGCATGATGCCAAGAACAATGCTCTCCAGGTCTTCTCCGGGACGTTTCAGGTAGCGGCCCATCATCTGGGTGATATAGTTCTCGTAGGCCTTCTTCAGCCCGCAGGACTCATATTCATAAGACACGGCAACCGGCATGATGTGAAGTTCCTTCATATTGGCGGCAAAATCGGCGGGGCCACTGACCGACAACATTTTCAGGAGTCCCTGTTCCGTCTCGTCGTTGCCGTCTTTCGTACGGCCGTTGCGATGCGAGATCCAGATGGACGCCGGGTGATCGTCGTGCAGGCGCATGCGGATATACGACGACAAGAGTTTCGAAAATTCATAGCGCTCCCGCGGCTGGCCGCCGCGCACGACCTTGATCATGCGGTTGGAACGCATCAGGTCTTCCACGAACTGGTTGTAGATCAGATTATCGCCGACTGCTATCTCCGAAAGCGGCAGGTCGTTGTCCTTGAAGATGTACTGGATGAATGCCGAATCGAGCACAATGTCGCGATGCGACGAGAGCATCGTATAGGAACGGCCGTCTTCAAACCAATCCAGACCACTGAATGTCAGCCCTTTGGTCGTCTTGCCCATGATGGAGCGCACGGCAGGATACATCACCCGCGTCTGGAAATCGTCCACGCCATGGATGGTATTGAGCGTATTGCGCAGGATGTCAGGGTCTTTTCCGGGAAAGAGAAAGGCCGAGATCGGCTCCATCAGGCGGTTGTTCGAAGCCCTTTTGAGGGCTGCCGCCGTCTCAGCATCATTGTAGGGCCGTATAGCGTCGTACATATGCGTATTATTTCTTCATGGTTCCGAGCGAAAGCATCGGAAGGATGGTTGCCAGGCAAAGCGGAATCATGGCCAGCAAAGGCATGAAACTGAAATTGGACATGGCAAGCAGTTGCTGAAGCATCAGAAAATCGAAGGCTATCAGCAGCAATGCTCCAAGTAAATACCAGAAACGCCAACCAGTCAGCGCATTAAGCAATAATGACAAAACCACGATCGTCATGGTAACGACGAGGTGGACAAGGTTGAGACCGAAGAACGGAAGCAAGCCGAAAGTGATGCTGAACATGCAGAGAACCAGCATACTGGCAAACAAAAGCGCATAACAGTACTTGGAAGCACCACTATTAGCAGCACTGCGGCGGATGGCGGTCGCCGAGACCAGGTCGGCAAAATGTTTCTTGCGGCGGCGGAAATACCAGATAAACAGGCAGATAAGGACAGCCGCCGCAGCGAACCATACCCACATGGGCTGCGAAGGACGCCACAGTGCCGTTCCGCCTTCGGGAGCCCACGCAACCAGGCCGAGCCCCAGCAGGACGGCAGTCCAGACAACCAGCCAGAGCGACTCGATCCAGCAGGTCATGGGTTTGATCCGGCCATTCCGGACGGTCAATACAAAGCAAAAACACAGCAGGGCGAACAAGATCGAGGCCGAAAGGAGCCACATTCCGCCTGAAAAGCCTAATGTATTGACAATGAATCCATTAATATCAAAAATCGTTTTCATATTTGTTCAAAAGTTTTTCTATTTGTTCAATTTTCTTTGTAAAAGCGAGGAATCCCCATAGCTCAGGAAGCGGAAATCGTTCGCCAAAGCGAAGTCATAGATTTCGTGCCATTCCTCCCCCACGAATGCGCCGATCAGGAGCAGAAGCGTACTCTTCGGCTGATGGAAATTGGTCACAAGGTAGTCA
>JAEEGH010002777.1_pt1 | contig 46754 bp, 42 predicted proteins | sample 9134181 | NCBI WGS metagenome assembly JAEEGH01 (sample SAMN16246544, study PRJNA631951) | gut metagenome | biome: gut microbiome; feature: rumen; material: DP-attached | host: Bos | place: Iran: Karaj | collected 2018-10
CAGTGCCTGCCCTCACCGAGGAACGCCGTAAAGAGCTGGTGAAGCGCACCAAGAACGCCGCCGAGGAAGCCAAGGTCGGCATCCGTGGCATCCGCCGCAACGCCAACGACGACGCCAAGAAACTGGAGAAAGACGTGATCTCGGAAGACGAGTCGAAACTCCTGCAAGAGGAAATCCAGAAGCTCACCGACAAATACATCAAGAAAATCGACGACCTCACGGAGCTGAAGTCGAAAGACATCCTGACCGTGTAATGCGGAATGCTGAATGCTGAATTATGAAATCGCAGATTCAGCGAAGCTAATGCGGAATGAAGCGAGGCTTAGCAGCGCATCGCGACATTCCGCATTCAGCATTCATAATTCCGCATTATCACAAAACGTTCTCTATTGCCATTTCGAACAGCTGACTGAGCGTCAGGCCGAAGCATTGTGCCTGCTTGGGGATGATGCTGGCCTCCGACATACCTGGTACGATATTCGCCTCAATGAAGAACACGCCTTCGTCACTGACGATGTAGTCCATACGGACAAAACCCTTACATTCCAATTTTTCATACAGCATTGCCGTAGTGGCCTTGATTTCAATTTCGATGTCCTCGTCTACTTGGGCCGGCGTTATCTCGTCACATTTGCCAGCGGTGTACTTCGCTTCATAGTCGAAGAACTCATTCTTGCTGCAAATCTCGGTAAGCGGGAACACCATCATCTTGCCTTTGTAGCACATGGCACCGCAACCAAACTCACGGCCATCGACGAACTTTTCGCACATCACCTGACTGCCTGCCGCCATGGCTGTTTTAATAGCAGGAGCTAATTGCTCAGCAGTCTTCACCTTGGTCACGCCCACGCTGGAGCCGTTGCAAGTCGGCTTCACAAATAACGGTAGTCCCAATTGTTTGATGATTTCGTCCTCATCGTAGGCATCACCTTTATTGATCAGCACTGAAGGTGACACTTTGACATCGTAAGAAGCCACCACACGCTTGCAAAAGTCTTTGTGGAAAGTAAGCGCACATGTGGTCTGGTCAGAAGAGGTGCAAGGAATGCCCATCAGCTCCAAATAACCCGACAGGGGGCCATTTTCGCCAGGCTCACCATGGACGGCGTTGAAAGCAACGTCAAACTTAATCTTTTTGCCATTCACTTGAACGGAGAAATCGTTCTTATCAACATCCAAATGGGTGCCATCATCCAAAAGACAATACCACCCTTTCTTGGAAACCACCACAATCTTTGAATCGTAAAGCTCTGGGTTAAGGTTTTTTTTCACCACCTGAGCGCTTTTGATGGAGATCTCAAATTCACCGGAATCTCCACCACAAACTATCGCTACATTCTTCATATCCAAAATTATTATTAAATTTGCCGCTAAATTAGTAAATATGGGAAAACTATCGTTTCTAAAACAAAAGAAATTCTATATCAACCTTTTGATAATTATCTTATTGAGTATCATTATATTATGGTTGACTTTAAGACTATTGAACGTTTACACCAGGCATGATAAGGTCTACGAATTGCCCGATTTCACTGGCATGACCACCGAAGAAGTCGAAAGAAGTTACGGAAAAGAGTACAATTTCATCTTAATCGACAGCGTTTATTCCAAGACCGAGACACCAGGAACCATCGTTCAACAGGATCCTTTGGCTAAATCGAAAGTCAAACAAGGCCGTAACATCTACTATATCATCGTGGCCAAGACTCCAGAAAAAACTAGCATGCCTAACCTAAAAAACCTTTCGTTGCGACAGGCCTTGGTTCTCCTTGAGTCAAACGGCTTGCAAGTTGAAGGCCTGAAATATGTGGATCACTTCGCCAGAAATGCCATTTGCGAACAGCGTTACGAGAACAGCATCATCAAACCAGGGACCGAGATTGTCAAAGGCAGTAAGATCATGCTGTATGTGGGTCTTGGACCTGACCAGCAGAAGACACAGCTACCCTCGCTTTATGGTGTATCTGCCGAGGAGGTACAGCACATACTCAACATGGCTGGACTGAACCTTGGCAACGAGGTTTTCACCGATTCCGACAGCATCCAGTACATGAAGGTTTACAAGATGGATCCTCCCTTTAGCAAAGGAGCCGTCAACCCAGGCACATATGTGAACGTGTGGTACCATTCCAATAAACAATTCGATTTTGATAAGGAGCGTAATAACTTACTGCATGAAGATTCCTTAAAATATGCCGAAGAACATACTTCTTTGATCGACAGCACATCCACAGTTAATGATACTATTGCATCAGATATAGAAGAGAATTATGAAGACGATTTTTGATAGAATTGGATTGGCATTGCTGATATGCCTCCTTCCAGCCCTCGTTTCAGCTCAAGCAGTGCAGACTTTGCCGTTCTACGACGATTTCAGCAGCTCGAACATCTATCCTGACAGCACCAAATGGATGGATCGGAACGCATACATCAACTCCGGTTTCCCACTGAACCCAGTTACCCGCAACGCCGCCACCCTTGACGTGCTCAACGAGCAAGGCGAAGTCTACGACTATGCCATCAGCAACCCCTTCATCGCCGAATACCTATCTTCGACTACCATACGCCTCGACTCGGTTTTCGAGCCTACTCCCAAAGCTCTGACACCAGCCGATTCACTCTATTTTAGTTTCTTCTACCAACCGCAAGGCAATGGCAACCCTCCTGAGAATCCAGACTCTTTGGTGCTAGAATTCGGCTTCATCGAAGAACTCGACACCGTCTGGAACCATGTTTGGAGTACCCCTGGACGAACGCTGTCGCAATTCCTTCAGGAGAATGACAACAACTTTTTCAAGCAGGTCATGATTCCAATCACCGACCCGAAATATCTCACCTCCAACTTCTTCTTCCGTTTCTACAACTACGCCAGCATTGTCAGCCAATCACAGCCAAACTCCAGAAGTAATGAAGACAACTGGAACATCGATGTCGTCTATATCAATTATGACCGTAGCATCCACGACACCTCGTATCCGAAGATCTGCTTTACAGGTCAAGCACCATCGTTCCTCAACCGCTACCAATCCATGCCTTACAAGCATTATCGTGCCAACCCCACCGCCAGTATTGCCGAGAATCCCCTACTCCACCTCTCCAACCTTGACAGCCAGAGTCACTCGCTCAAGTACAGCTACACCGTTGAGCAAGTCAATGGAGTCCAGTCGTACACTTATGTGAATGACGACCCCTTTGAGATCGATTCCGAAACATACTGCGAGCCATACAATACCGCTGTTTACAAGCTATTTGCCATAGATTACGACCGCGACACCACTTCCTTCATCATACGCCACTATATCAGCGATTCCACCGTTAATCCGCCAATGGTCGACTCCTTGGTTTACACTCAAGGTTTCTACAACTATTTCGCTTACGATGACGGCACTCCTGAATTGGGCTATGGCGTTGAGCCCAGTGGAGGCGCTTTCGCTGTCAGGTTCGACTTGAACGAGTTGGACACGCTTCGTGGCGTTCAAATCCTTTTCAACCACACCCTCAACGACGCTAACTACAACTATTTCGACATCGTGGTTTGGAAAGACAACGACGGCAAGCCCGGCGACGAAGTGTACCGCCTCTCCAACCTCAAACCACGTTGGGAAGACCACATCTATCAGTTCTCCTACTATAAATTCGACCGTCTTGTCAAGCTTAACGGTACGTTTTACATCGGCATCGTTCAGCAAAGCAGTGGTTTGATCAATATTGGCTTTGATTCGTCGAGAGACAACTCACAATACAACTTCTATAACGATGACGGATCTTGGCATCAGAGCCTGATGGCTGGATCCATCATGTTGCGTCCCGTAGTTGGTGGCGACTATTATATCGACGTTGACGAAATTGCGGCTATGCCTCAAGTAAGAGTTTATCCCAACCCCGCCTCTTCCACCATCCATATCGATGGTTTGGACAATGGCGCGAGCATCAACCTTTACGACATCACCGGACGTATGGTCATGCATAGCACCTTCACTGGCGAGTTATCCGTAAGCCAGCTGACCAGCGGCCTCTACCTCCTGAATATCACCACCACTGACGGCATTGTCATCAGTAAAAAAATCATGGTCAACCAATGAGCGAAGAACTTCTTGACGACATCCTCGACAACGAGAACACCGAAGAGGAAAGCGGTGAACTATATGAGCATATCCGTATCGTGGTCGACAAAGGCCAGGCCCAGGAACGTATCGACACCTTCCTGACCAACCATATTCAGAACATCTCGCGTAACCGCATTCAGAATGCTGCCAAAGCAGGCAACATCCTTGTCAACGACAAAGCGGTGAAGCAGAACTATAAGGTGAAGCCTAACGACGTCATCTCCATCGTGTTCAGCTATCCCCCGCGGGAAATCGACATCACACCTCAGGAGATTCCGTTGAATATCGTTTACGAAGACGACGACATCATCGTGATCAACAAACAGGCTGGATTGGTGGTACACCCCGGCCATGGCAACTTCGAAGGCACCCTGCTTCACGGACTGGCTTGGCATTTTCAACAAACCAAACAGCCTGTGGAGAACAAATTCGGCTATTTGGTACACCGTATCGATAAGGACACCACTGGTCTGATGATCGTTGCCAAGAATGAGACCGCACAAGCCATACTGGCACACCAGTTTTTTGAGCACACCATCCACCGCCGTTACCACGCCTTGGTTTGGGGTGACTTCAACGAGAACGAAGGCACTATTGAAGGCAACATCGGGCGTAGCCCCAACGACCGCCGCAAGATGATGGTGTATCCCAACGGCGACCATGGCAAGGAAGCCATCACCCACTGGCATGTATTGGAACGTTTTGGTTATGTCACTTTAAACGAATACCGTTTGGAGACCGGCCGTACCCACCAGATCCGTGTTCACTCGCAATTCATCGGACACCCCCTTTTCAATGATGCCACTTATGGAGGCGATCAGATTCTGAAAGGCACCACTTTCTCAAAATACCGCCAGTTCATCGACAACTGCTTTAAACTGCTGCCTCGTCATGCATTACACGCCAAGGAATTAGGCTTTGTGCATCCTACCACCAAGAAAGAGATGCTGTTCACTTCGGAACTACCTGAAGATATGACTGCTGTTTTGGAAAAGTGGCGCAGATACGTTAAGACTGAGATTGCAGGAAACTGACATATTCCCGAACACCTTCTTCAAGACTGGTGAAAGGCTCAGCGTATCCCGCATTGCGTAACTTCGCCATATTGGCTTCCGTGAAGTATTGGTATTTATCCCGAATCTCCAATGGAGTGTCGATAAACTCAATATTCGTCTCCAAATCTAAAGCCTTAAAGGTATTGTCGGCAAGATCATAAAATGAGCGTGCCTTGCCTGTACCAACATTATAAAGGCCGCTTTCGGGTCTGTTTTCCATCAACCATAAAATCACCTTGGCCACATCCTTCACATACACGAAATCGCGCAACTGCTGACCATCTTTAAAGTTGGGGTTGTGCGAGCGAAACAGCTTCACCTTGCCCGTCTCCTTGATTTGGCGGTAAGCGTGTAGGATAACGGAAGCCATCTTACCCTTATGGAACTCGTTAGGGCCATACACGTTGAAGAATTTCAATCCTGCCCAGAACGGAGGTTGTTCTGTCTGAGCGAGGATGTATTTGTCGACCTCGTTTTTAGAGCGTCCGTATGGATTCAGTGGCTGCAAAGCGTTGACAATATCATGCCGGTCATCATAGCCCAACTCGCCCATACCGTAGGTTGCCGCTGATGAAGCGTACACCAGTGGAATCTGATACTTCGTGCAAAGCGTCCAAATATGGATAGTGTAATCCACATTCAATTGTTGAAACACCTTGTAGTCGAATTCCGTAGTATCAGTGCGAGCGCCAAGATGTATGATGAAATCCAGCTTTTCATGATTCTCCTCAAACCATTCGAAAAAGCGGTTTCTGTCAATTAACTCACGGGAGACAATCCGATCATAGTTACGTTTCTTCTGCGTCTTTGAAAAATCGTCGACAAGAACCAAATCATTGAAACCATGTTGATTCAGTTGCTCAGCCACATTGCTGGCAATGAATCCCGCTGCGCCTGTAATTACAATCATAACTTATTTGCGAGTTCTTTATCAAGATCCACAAGGAACTTTCTAGTCTTGTCAAGCGTTTCGAGCAACATCACGCGTTCCTCGTATTCCGAGAATTTATCCTTCAATGCCAACTTGGCTCCGGCAAGGGTATAACCTTTCACCTTAGTGAGATGGTAAATGACATGGACATAACGGACGTCGCGTTCGGTAAACAAACGGTTGCCTTTCTTGTTTTTTCGAGGACGGAGCACATCAAACTCGTTCTCCCAATAGCGGATCATTGAGGTGTTGACGCCAAACATCTTGGCCACTTCACCAATCGTGTAATAATACTTTCCCGTGTTGTTTTCTTCCATAGCTTAATCCATTGTTATTGAAGGCTTTTCTGCTTGTTCCAAAATTTTTTCATACTCCTCGGGCGAAAGATCGTTGAAGAAGAAATGAATCGGATCGGTAGGTTTGTCGTTCTTCAGCACCTCATAATGTAAATGCGATCCCGTTGATTTTCCTGTATTGCCGACATAGCCTACCACCTGTCCACGTTTCACTTTCTGTCCTTTCTTGACCGCAAACTTCGAAAGATGCGCATAATTCGTCTTGTAGCCATAACCGTGATCGATGGTGAGCATATTGCCGTAACCCCAATGGTTGCGTTCCGCACTCACCACTACCCCATCGCCGGTAGCGAAGACCTCAGTGCCTACAGCCGCCGCAAAGTCCATGCCGCTGTGGAACTTGGAGACCTTGTAGACGGGATCGGTACGGTAGCCAAAATAGGAGGATATTTGCCTAATCTGAGACTCCTTCACTGGAATGATCGCAGGGAGGCATGCCAACATCTGCGATTTGTTGCGTGCCATCTTAAACACATCGTCGTACGACTTCGATTGGTAATAGAGCTGACTTGCGATGGCATCGAGTTTGGTTGACACCTCCAGCACCACTTCCGAATTCTTGTAGCCATAGAGATTCTCATATCGGTCTGCGGTTTGGAAACCCGTCTTGCGCACTGATGACGGAATAGGCTCAGCCTCGAAAATCATGCGATAAACGGTATTGTCACGCTGCTCAAGATCCTCAAGAATTACCTGCATATCATCCATCTTATCATCAAGGATCTGATACTGAAGCTTTAAGTATTCTATCTCACGTGCCTGCATCTTTTCTTTCGGAGACCCAAAGAAGAAATAGATCAGCAACACAATAAAAAAGGCAACAACAAAAGTGGTGAGCAGAAACACAATCACTCGGCCTACGCGATTGCCCATAGGCTCCTTGAACCTGTCAAAATTCAAGGTCTTGGGGTTGAAAATGTATCTGTTATCTTTCTTTTGTCTCGCCATTTTCCTTCTATAAAGAAGTACAAAATTACAAAAAAAGCCTAAATTTGCATGTTTTTTTAGAAATTCATTCAATGAACGCTTACGAAATCAGAAATAGCTTTTTGGATTTTTTCCGTTCCAAAGAGCACGCCATTGTGCCATCGGCACCCATCGTCGTCAAAAATGACCCCACCTTGATGTTCACCAACGCCGGTATGAACCAGTTTAAGGACATCTTTTTGGGCAACCAGCCTTCGAAATGGAAACGTGCCGCCGACACTCAGAAATGCCTGCGCGTGTCAGGTAAACACAACGACCTTGAGGAAGTTGGCCATGACACATACCACCACACCATGTTCGAGATGCTGGGCAACTGGTCGTTTGGCGACTATTTCAAGAAAGAAGCCATCGCCTACGCTTGGGAATACCTCACCGAGGTGGTGAAGATCGACAAGGACAAACTCTACGTCACCGTTTTCGGCGGCGACGAGAAAGACGGTCAGCCTGCCGATATGGAAGCCTACGGCTACTGGAAAGAGCATGTTACTGAAGACCGTATCATCTATGGCAACAAGAAGGACAACTTTTGGGAGATGGGCGAGACTGGCCCCTGCGGTCCTTGCTCCGAGATCCACATCGACTTGCGCGACGAAGCAGCCCGCAAACAAATCCCAGGACGTGATCTGGTGAATAAGGATGACCCACAAGTGATTGAGATTTGGAACCTAGTGTTCATGCAATACAACCGTATGGCTGACGGCCATCTGGTAGAGCTCCCCGCCAAACATGTCGACACCGGCATGGGCTTTGAGCGCATTGTCCGCGTGCTGCAAGGCAAGACCTCAAATTATGACACCGATGTATTCCAACCCATCATCCAAGCCATTGCCAAGATGTCAGGCATCGAATATGGTAAGGAAGAAAAGACAGATGTGGCCATGCGCGTCATCGCCGACCACCTCCGTGCCGTGAGTTTTGCCATCGCTGACGGTCAACTGCCTTCAAACAATGGCGCTGGCTACGTCATCCGCCGTGTGTTGCGCCGTGCCGTGCGTTATGGCTTCACTTTCCTCGGCTTCGAAGAACCGTTTGTGTGCCAATTGCTGCCCATCCTGGTGCAACAGATGGAACATAATTATCCCGAAATCAAAGCACAGCAAGAGCTTGTTAGCAAGGTCATCCGCGAAGAAGAAGCTTCGTTCCTTCGCACCTTGGCACAGGGCATCAAACGCTTTGAAGGTTATGTGGAGCAACATCCTGGTCAGGACATTGACGGCAACTTCGCCTTTGAATTGTTTGACACCTATGGCTTCCCCATCGACCTGACCCAACTGATGGCCAACGAAAAAGGCATCAACGTGGACATGGATGGCTTCAAGACCAATCTCGACGAGCAGAAGAACCGCTCACGCAAGGCAGCCGAGAAAGCCAATGGCGACTGGGTGGTGGTGAACGCCTCCGAGCAACCCACCGAGTTTGTCGGTTATACCGACATGACTTGCGAGAGCCACATCCTGCGCTTCCGCGAGGTGGTCGCTAAAAAACAGAGACACTTTGAGATTGTTCTCGACAAGACACCTTTCTATGCTGAGATGGGCGGTGAAGTGGGCGACACCGGCACGCTGACCTCCGAAAACGAGACAATTAAGATATTGAACACGGTGAAGGAGAACAACCTCGTTATCCATATCACCGAGCAACTGCCGCAAAACCCCGAAGTGGCTTTCACTGCCACCATCGACACCGAACGCCGTCAGCGCATCGCCAACAACCACACCGCCACCCACTTGATGCACGCCGCTTTGAGAAAGGTGCTCGGCACTCATGTGGAGCAAAAAGGTTCATTGGTCGACGACCAACGCCTGCGTTTCGACTTCAGCCACTTCTCCAAGATGACCCCTGAAGAGATTCGCCAAGTGGAAAAGATCGTCAACCAAAAGATCCGTGAGAACATCCCGAACGTGACCTACGCTGAGATCCCGATTGACGAAGCCAAGGCCATGGGTGCTACCGCTTTATTCGGTGAAAAATATGGCGACAAGGTCCGCGTGGTGGTCTTCGACAAGGATTATTCCATGGAGCTTTGCGGTGGATGCCACACCAGCGCCACGGGCAACATCGGCATGTTCAAGATCGTTTCGGAAAGCGCTATCGCCGCTGGTATACGCCGTATCGAGGCCATCACTGGCGAAGCCGTGGAACAATATCTCGACGAGCAGCTCGACCTGATTGGCCAACTCCGTGAAAACGTCAAGTCGAACGACTTGGTGAAAGGCGTGGTGTCACTTAACGAGCAAAATGCCGCATTAAGAAAAGAAGTGGAACACCTGATGCAAGAAAAAGCTCAGGACACCGCCGAAAAACTGCTTGGCAAAGCCGTGGAGCATAACGGTTGCAAACTCATCATCGACCAACTGAAATGCTCGGGCGACCAATTACGCAACATCGCCACGATGTTGAAGCAAGCCGACAACAATGTCATAGCCATCATCGGAGCAGTCAGCGAAGGCAAACCCGCACTCTGCCTCATGTTACCTGAAGCTTACGCCGAGGCCAAAGACCTTGACGCCACCAAACTCATCCGTGAAGTGGCCAAGGAAATCCAAGGCGGTGGCGGCGGACAGAAGACTCTTTGTGTGGCTGGTGGCCGCAATGCTGACGGATTGCCCAAGGCAATGCAAATGCTGAAAGAAAGAATCTAATCAACCTAAATCCTTTAAAAACGCTATCAGTTTTTTCGTGGCACGACCACGATGACTGATGGCGTTTTTTTCTTCATGGCTCATCTCGGCAAACGTCTGGTTAAAGCCGTCAGGCATGAAGATGGGATCATATCCGAAACCATCGGTACCCCGTTGTGACTCTACGATTTGTCCATCACAACGACCTTCAAAAGTGTACGATTTCCCATCAAGGTTCAAAGCGATGACCGTGCGGAAAGCTGCCTTTCGGTTGGTTTTACCCTTCATGGCGTTGAGCATTTTGTTCACGTTGTCCTGATAGCTGCAATGCTCGCCAGCATAACGTGCCGAATACACACCAGGAGCGCCGTTCAAGGCTTCTACCTCTAACCCCGTGTCGTCGGCGAAACAATCCACATGGTATTTGTTGGTAACGAAATCCGCCTTGATCTTGGCATTGCCTTCGATGGTTTCAGCATCTTCAACAATCTCCTCATGACAGCCGATGTCATCAAGGCTTAGCACCTCATAGAGATCATTCATGATTTCGCGGATCTCGCGCAGTTTATTCTTGTTATTCGTGGCAAATACGATCTGTTTCATAAGCTCCAGTCGATGGGCTCAACCCCATGTTCTTTTAAGTAATTATTGGTTTGTGAAAAATGATGGCAACCGAAGAAGCCTCTACTGGCTGACAATGGCGACGGATGCACCGATTTAAGGATCAAGTGTTTGAACGGGTCTATTAAGGCTTGTTTGGCAATGGCATAGTTACCCCAAAGGATGAACACAAGATGCTCGCGTTGCTCCGACAAGGCTCGGATGGCTGCATCAGTAAACTGCTCCCAGCCATGACGTGAGTGTGAAGCCGCCTGCCCTGCACGCACAGTCAACGAAGCATTAAGCAGCAGCACTCCTTCCCTTGCCCACTTCTCAAGGTTTCCCGATCGGGCGATCGGTACGCCCAAGTCATCATGAAGCTCCTTGAAGATGTTTTGCAAACTTGGCGGAAACGGCACACCGTCTGGAACTGAAAACGAGAGACCGTGTGCTTGTCCCGGACCGTGATAGGGATCCTGCCCTAAAATGACCACCTTAACCTTATCAAAAGGCGTCAGGTTGAATGCGTTGAAAATCAAAGGCCCTGGAGGATAAACAGCGTACTGTCGCTTCTCATTGACTAAGAAAGACTTCAGTTCCATGAAGTATGGAGCCTCGAACTGCGGACGCAGCACTTGGTACCAACTTTCATCAATAGCAGGTTTCTTCACTTCCATTTCCACAAATTTTCCGCAAAGATGATAATTTTTCGGAGAAAAATCCGTTATTTTGCATATCAAATTCAACAAAATGAAAAAAATCGCCATCACCTTGTTAATCGCACTTGTGTCGGGACTCATCCTTTCGTCATGCAAATCATCGACCGCATGCGCCGCTTATGGAGAGACCAACAAGTATCAAATTGAAACACGCTATTGAAACTCAATCGCCTTTTCATTGCGATAAACTTTGCCTTGTGCCCATTCGTTGTTGAGGCGCAGGAGATTGCTATTGGCAACGATGACACTCAGCCGATAGACGAACGAATCATTTACAACCGTGAGTCGACCATGCATGCCACCCTCCATTCACGAGGGCTGGGCTTGGGTTATAAAAGCGGTAAGATCCGCAGCATCGAAAAGACCACCTATTGGGATTTTGAGCTTTCCTACATAAAGTCGCAGAAGCAGATCAGGCTAATCAATTGGTTCAGCGGTGCCTCGTTAGTGTACGGTAAACAGTACGATATGTTAGCGCTCAGGGGCGGTTATGAAGTTGAGCGCAGGATCTACGGCAAGCCCTATTGGGGCGGTATTGAGTTACGCTGGCTTTACGAGGCTGGCGCTTCATTGGCCTTCCTGAAACCTTATGATCCATACGAATCGTTCTGGCATGGCTTCGGTAATATCAAGCTGAGACCAGGTATCTATGCCAAGGGCGGCTTGAGCTTCGAGATTGGTTCCTCACGCACACGTGCACGGGCTATCGAAGTCGGAGGCATGGCAGAATACTTCCCCCAAGGCGTTGACCTTATGGCGCAGAACCCCACTGAATATGTTATTTTCACTTTGTATCTGTCGTATCATTGGGGATCGAGATACAATAAATAAAAAAAGGTGCGTCTGATGACGCACCTTTTTTACTTTTCAATGTCCTTCGGCTTAGAACACCATGAACTTCACGCTTGAAGTCTTGCTTCCAGCATTGAGGCGGAGGACGTAGGCACCCTTAGCGAGACCGTCAACACTGACATTGACCTCGTGCTTGCCTTGACCGTAGTTGCCCATACGTTCAGCCTTGACCATGCGACCGCTGAAGTCGTACACCTGATACGAAACAGCAGCGTTGTCATTCAGTTCGAAGCTCACCGTAGCGGCGTCACGAACTGGGTTAGGATACATGGTAACAGTGCTCTGAGCAACCTCAGCAGGAGTCTCATGAACGTTGGTGCCGCTGTATTGGCTACGATAGTTTTCGCAGCGGAACAGGCCCTTACCGTAAGTGGCAGCATAAATCATACCCTGATTTCTCACACCAGGATAAATGGTGACTGAAGCAACGCCATCAATCACGGTAACCACCTCTTGATCAGGATGGCTCATGTTTTGCTGTCTCATGTCGAGAACCGGGACATCACCCATCAGGAATTCATCAGCAACCCAAATCACTGGATTAGCATTGATATCAGTGGTTCTGTACACACCGTGTTCAGTACCAACCAACACATGCTCTTCCTCATAAACAAGGCCGTCTCCGTCTTCATAACGATACACTGAGTAAACGCTTGAGTAAATAGGCATCTTGTTCAGTGTGCCTTGTTTTGAAACGAAGGTCGGTTCAGCGGACATAGCGTTGTTGGAATAGAGGATGTATGAATCGTTGCCATAGTTACCTAAGGTAACCACAACCTTGTCATTGTCTTCGTTGAAGACTGACACGCTTGTGATGCATTGGTCAGAGATCGACATTGACAACACCTCGGCGGCATAGTCTTCAGAAGTGATATCGGCGGTATTGCCATCCACCACTTCGTTCAGGTTGCTGATACGAACCAACGTGCCTTCCTTAGTACCAACATAGAGAACATCGCCATCAGCGCTGACCGTGAAGCAAGTAGGATAACCGGGAACAGTTGCAACCTGATACCACTCAGCTTCTTTACTGAACTGCAAAGCATCGAAAGTCATGTAGATGAAATGGTCGTTGCCTGATGCACTAGGAGCAAAGAACTTAGCTGTCACAGGATCGGGAACCAGCAGTGAGTCGCTCAGATCAGGATTCACTGTGTCGTAATGCATGTCGATAGGCAGAACGTAATCAAACGGATAGCCAGCGTTATTGCTGAAGCACTGAACGGTTTGGCCTGCTACCATATCCTCGGTGCACTTGAACCAAACGCTAGCAACGCTGTTTTCATCTTCGAAGTTTTCGTACAACGCGATTGGCATACGGTATCCTGTGAAAGTAAAGCTTTGTTTAGCTGTAAAGTTAGTTGCGTCATAGTCGACACCAGCAGTATTTGTACGTTGGAGGCCACCATCTAAGGTCGTGATGATGTAGGTTTCAGGATGGATGGCAGAAACAGCGCTAGAACCAGAAGTGTATGATTCGTCATATAAAGCGTTATTGACTGAAGTGTATTCAGGGAGCAGCAGTTCAGCTGTACCTAAAGTATTGGTATTCTCCAAACCTTCAATCACAACTGGACCGTGGTCAAGGACGCCGGCAAGGATACGCTTGGCATCACCAGAAGGAGCCACATTGAGGCAACGAGTGGAGATGTAGTTTCTGTTGCAGTTTTCGAACAAGATATAGTCGCTATTGCTAGCATCGAACTTGTAGACACCACCATCAGTAGCTGCATAGCCAATCTTAGCGTTTCTTGGATCAAACATAAGGCTATTCATACCGTGAACCTGATAAGAACTTGAGAGTTGCTTAGCCAGATAATAACCGGTTTGTTGTTCTGATCCTTCCAAACTCCAGACGTCATTACCAAGCACAAATAAGCGATAAGCATTGGCGGGATCCACCACAAGAGCGTGATTGAACAAACCTCTTTCACCATAAACGTTATGTCCGTATGTTGCTGTTACGGTAGGAAGAGCGATCATCCAGGTTTCGCCCAAATTGCCGGTACGATAGATCTTTACGTGATTACCTTTGTTATCGATAGTAGCGGCATAAATCACTTTGGCATCGCTTGGAGCGACAGCGATATCCAGAAAACCGTCTTCTGCGGCAGGAGCAATCTTTGTAATATTGCCGTTATCGTCAGTAACTTCACCACTTTCGCCAGAATAGCAAACCATGTTAGCAAGTGTACCAACATAAAGCTTACCATTGACAGAAGCCACAATGACATGATCATTGGTAACCTTAACTTTCACAGCATTGCCAGTGAGATCGATACCCTCAACTTTGGCGTATGCCCAATCGCTAGTGCCAGCAGTGCAGTATCTGAGGCCGTCGCTTGTAGCTGCGATCACAGTGTTGCCGTCAACAGCAATGTCGTTGACGAAAGCCCAGTCGGCAACTCCACTCTGTGTTGAAGGAGCAGTACCTGCCATGCGTTCCATCGTGAGGTTTTTGATGGTGTAGATGCCAGAACCAATAAAGCTATTCTCATAGCCGAGGTCGGCCATGCCATTGTAGGTGTAGGCAGCAGCGCCATCGCCAGTACCGACATAAATCGTACCGTCAGCAGCCTGAGCCATGCAGCTTACCATAAGATCTTCACCAACCTGACTCCAGGTAATACCCTGAGTGGTGTGGAAAACACCGCCGCCCATGGAACCAATGAAAATCTCATTCTGGTTCTGATTGTTATAAACAACAGAAGTTGTTCTACCGCCCAGGTTGTTTGGGCCCATGTTGATCCAATACAATGGAGGAAGTTCATCGGTCCTCGTGTTGGTTACGTTTTGCTTCGAGGCTGCAATCATCCAAGCTGGGTCAATCAAACCGGTGTGCTGATTGACGCGCATGCTGCTCATGAAAGCCTCAACGCTGGTAGTTTCTTTTGCACGCGGAACATAACGTCCACCTCCGTCAGCCATAACGGCCTGACCTAACATCATGATTACCAAAAGTAAACTGAAAGGTAAAAATCTTTTCTTCATATTACGTAATTTTGATTGAATTTCATTTTGTATTAGTCTGCAAATATAAAGAATTCTTCCAAAGAAAAAATACTCTGGAAGAATTTTTTTTAATTTTTAAGAAAAAAGGCAGAGCCGTAGAGCTCTTCAGAAGATCAAAATGCGACCATGTCGCTAGCCTGAAGCCATCCCAGGCTACCATCGGCGATCCTGATTTTATTCCAGTCCTTCGCCGAATCCAGGATGCGCACTTTGGTGCCTTCGTGAAGCACAAACAAATCGACGCTATTCACGCTCGGGGAGCTCTTTGCAGTCACGGTGGGCGTCATGATGATGGCCTCGTCCTGATACCTCAAGTCACGGTACTGTCCAATGGCAAAGACCAGCGAGAAAGCAAGGCAAACCACGGCCACCAGTCCAACAAAGAAACCGGCTTTTCTCCATCCGGTACGCCTCGACATCAAAAAGACGAATAGGCATATCAGCAGCAAACCAAACATGGCTACACTAACCCATGCCCAACCATCGGCCGAAAACGATTGCTTCAAACCGTTCCACCAACGTTTGATGAACGACTGCGGCAGCACGTTGATCTTGTCAACAATAGCCATATTGGCGATCTCAAGGTTAGTCCTGATATCCTCGTTTCCTGGATCAAGTTTCAAGGCTTTCTCATAGTATAAGATGGCCTTGGGGTATGACTTCATCTTATAAAAGGTATTGCCCATATTGTAATACAAGGCCGCCGATTCCACACCAGCCTCCTCGATCTGTCCGTACAGCGTCAAGGCCTGTTCGTAGTTGCCTTCATCGTATGCGGCATTGCCCTCAACAAGCCAGTTTTCGTATGAGTCAGACTGAGCCTTGCAGATGCTTAACATCCCAAGAACCATTATAATTCCTAAAAATGCTATTCTTTTCATGTCTTTAAATCGCTTTTTCCACTTTCATTATCAGATCCAAACCCTTTTCATAGAGGCCTTCCATCTTGGCTGCGGCATCGCCTGGGGCGAAACGCGCGAACTCACACGTGTTCAGGGTGTCAACAAACTGATCGGAGAGCTCTTCTTCGATTCCCTTGCCCATCATGGCTTCTTTCACCGTATCCATCGAAAGCACTGAACGCTCGATACCCAACTTGTCGGAAATATAGCCCCACAAGGCTTGTGACATCTCCTCATAGAAATGAGTCTGGTCATTGTCTTTCATAAACTTATAGGCACTTTTCAGCCTTCCTTTGGCCACCTTGGTGGCTTTCTTGTTACGTACAAGCGCCACATCCTGCTTGAACTGGCGCTGCTTCTTGAGTACCATCAACGCAATCATAAAGACGAGCAGTAAGGCTGCAATGGTCATGAAGTAAAGGGGTGAAGCAAAGAAAACCGTGTTTGATGGTTTCAACTTCAAATCTGTGGTGTTGATATGACGAATATCACTGCCCAAATATTTGATGCCTTCTTGGTTTGAGGCATACAATCCACCGCCTTCGCCTGACTCGTCACCCGAACCTTTGTGAATCTTGATATCCATCTCGGGCGAAGCAAGGGTCACATACTGATTCTTCGAGGGGTTGAAATACGAGAACGACACAACTGGGATGTTGAAGTCACCTGCTCGACGTGGAATAATCAGATACTCAGCTTTTTTGGTACCATTGGTTCCTTGACTGTTGACATCAACAGAAGAGGTAATCTTAGGGTCGTAGACCTCGAAATCAGGAGGGAAGACCGGAGCAGGAAGATTGAGCAACTCGATATTGCCGCTGCCCGATACCGTCAGAGTAAGGTTGAGCGCCTCGTTAGTGGCAGCCTCCGTCCTGTCAATAGAGGCGGAGAAGTTATAGTTTCCGACAGCGCCAGTGAAACCTGCTGGTTTTCCATCTTCAGGTAGGCTCTTCACATCAAGGGTAAGGGGTGCTGTCTCAATGTTTTTCTGGACATTGGTATAATTCCTCGAGAAGAATGGATCATTGAAAAAGATGTCGAACGGGTCGTTGCTCTGTTGATTGCTCCGCTGAGTAACGATTTGAGCCACACACTCGATGCCCATGGGCTCAACGGAGAGCTTGCCGGACTTTTGCGGAATCAGCACCACTTTCTTGACTTCGGCGGTAGTGTATTCAACACCGTTGACCACCTCTGACGACTGACGTAAGGTGCCATTATTCTCATTAGCCTCCTTCATCCAAAAGCCGCCGTAAGATGGCATCTTCGATACCGAGAGCTGTGACACTGGCACACGAGTGTAAAGCTTGTATGTCAACACCACGGGTTCTCCGATGTAAGCCGATCTCTTGGATGGAAACACCTTCAGGAACAAATCTTGACCACTGACTTTTGGATCCGTGGTTGCTTGCTGCGACTGGCTTGAGGTTTGACTTCCTCCTTGCGAAGCAACGCTCGCTGATGAAGCATCCTTAACAACAGAAATCTGATAAGGCTCACTCTTGATGGTATTTCCATTCACAACTATCGAAGCGGATCCGATGGTGAAATCGCCTTCCTTTTCGGCTCTGAGCACATAGGAATAGGTGTTGTTCACAGTGCGTGACATGGAACCGTTCACTATTTGAACGCTGGAGCTCGACGAGTTGAAAGGTCCACCGACTATCGAGAAATGCTCGAAGCTCGGGGCCGTAAACTTCTTTCCATCAGCGTTCACCTCGAAGGCGATCTTGAACTGCTCGCCGACCGACACCTGGTGTTTCGCCGACACCTTGATGCTTGGATCCTGGGCGAACATCGCCAGAGGCAATAAAAGCATCATCAAAAATAAGCCTATCTTTTTCATATTCTAACTGCTATTCTTCTTTTACCAATCTTTATCTGTCTTTCGTTTCGGTTGGGTCCTTATCCTTTGTTCGTTGACCTTTTCCATGGTCTTCTTCTCTTGGTTCTCAAGGGCATCCAGCATACGTTGGGCATCATCTTTCGACATATCCTGCGAGCTCTGTTGTTGCTGCTGTTGCTGCTGATCCTGTTGATTTTGTTGCTGGTCTTGCTGCTGTTGCTCTTGCTGTTCCTGCTCGTCCTGCTGTTGGTCTTGTTGTTGCTGCTGCTGTTGCTGGTTTTCACCATCCTGTTTCTCAAACACAGCGCTAACCATCACATCCATGCCGGGCATGGTGAAGAAGTTACCCAAAGGCTGCACATGGATCGAGGTATCGCCCAGCTGGCAGATCTTGTATTCCTTAAACTGATAGCCAGGTTCAGGAGCATTCCTCAGCGAAACAGTCTCCCCTCGTGTGGCCTTGTCGACGTCGAGCAACACATGACCTCCTTCAACTGCGGTATCGGCCTCCACCTTATAGTACTCCTGTGCCTCCACAAACGAAGCATGCACCGTAACGTCGGCATCAAGCATCTGGAACAAGTTCATATCGTTAACCGGCGCCGTTGTTGAAGCATCCTTGTCGCTGGTCACTCGGAGTTCGTCCAACTGGTAACCTTGGTCAGGCTTGACAATGATGCCGATGTTCTGTCCAGGCAATGCCAACGAGTCTGTCACTCCAATTGTTCCATGAGACGTTGTATCGATACTCACACGCAAAGCGGTACGGAATTTAGCCGTGACCGTAACATCGAAATCAGGCATCTTGAACACGGTGTCGTTGACTTGAACAGTATCCTTGGGACTACCTGTCTTATACACCTTAAAATGATCCACCATGTAGCTTGGATCAGGATTGGCATGTAGCACCACCTGCTGGCCTTCGATGGCTTTCGTCTTGTCAGTCGAGATAGTACCATGCTCAGTCTTCTTGTCAATGGTGATCTTATGCGACTGCTTAAACTCTGCTGTCACAATCACGTCGAACTTAGGCATCTCAAAACGGTTGCCACTCACATTCACCGTCACCTGTTGATCATCAGCCTTCACCACGATGTATTGCGACAAAGCATACTCGTCATCAGCCTTTGAGGTCAACGCCACCATTTGTCCGTTGAAAGCTTCACTCTCGCTGGCTTCAACCATTCCGTGTGGAATCTGAGGATTCACCCAAATATGACTCTTGACGAGATGTGCCCTGCAATACTCCAAGTTGTAAAGGGCATCAGCATTGTCCGCATCGAGTTTTAACGACACCTTATAAATATTAAAAGCATCATAATAGCGTCCTTGCTCCAACAGGCAGTTGCCCATGTTGAACACAGCCTTCGACTTTAACTTGGCATCAGGAGACAACTCTATTACCTTCTGGAAAGCCTCGTAGGCGTCATTGTAGTTCTCTTGTTTATAGAGAGCATCACCAAGGTTGAACTGGGCTTCGGCACTGTTGGGTTTGGCATCCAGCACCTTGCGGTATTGTGTCTCCGCCTCAGTATAGTTACCCTTGCGGTATTGACGGTTGCCTTTGCGAATCTGCTTCTCAACCGTCTGAGCCTGCAATGTCAAGGCTGAAAGCAGGCATATCACGATCATCAGTTTCTTACTCATCACCCACTCCTTTCCTTTCAAAAATATTGAACTTAGTCTCCCAAGCCTTCTTTCCTGTTGAAATGAAGATTTCAATCAGCAGGAGAATGATGGCGGCACCGACAAACCATTGGAACTGGTCTTCATAGTCGGTGAACACTTGGGTCTCTATCTCAGTCTTGTCGAGTTTTGAGATATCGTCGTAGATCTTTTCCAGACCCACATTGGAGTTGTTAGCACGCACATAGATGCCGTTGCCTGCATCAGCGATACGACGAAGCATGTCCTCATCGAGACGGGTCACAACGGTGTTGCCTTGTTTGTCTTTCTTATAGCCCATCATACGGCCATATTGGTTGAATTCAGGGATAGGAGCGCCTTCAGGAAGACCCATGCCGATGGTATAGATGCGAATGCCTTTTTTGGCAGCGGCCCTGGCAGCCTCCATAGCGGCATCGTTCTCATGGTCCTCACCATCAGAGATGATGATGATGGCCTTACTCCGCTGATCTTCAGCAAAAGAATTGACAGCCAAGTTAATGGCTTCGCCAATAGCTGTACCCTGCGACGCCACGCTGCTCGTATTGACCGAAGCCAGGAACATCTTGGCGGCGGCATAGTCAGTGGTGACTGGCAACTGCACGAAAGCCTTGTCAGCAAAGACGATCACACCGAGGCGGTCGCCTTGCATGTCGCCAATCAGCTTGTTGATGGCTTGTTTTGATCGGTCAAGACGGCTCGGCACAATGTCTTGCGCATTCATAGAGTTCGACACGTCGACGGCGATGTAAAGGTCGATGCCCTCACGCTTCACCTCCTCCATCTTGGAGCCGCTCTGAAGGTTGGCTAAGCCCAATATCAAGCAGGCGATCATCAGCAGGAACACCACGAACTTAAACACACCGCGACGACCAGAGTGCTGTGGTATCAGATACTCACGCATCTCGATGTTGGCGAAACGCTTGAAGGTCTTGTCCTGCCATAAACGAATCAGAATATAGATGATGATCAGTACGGGAATGACAATCAAACCGTACAGATACTCAGGATGTTCAAATCTCAATACATTTTCCATAGCCATTACTCCGAAATCGTTCTAAAAACAGTCTTACGCAAAATGAATTCCAAGAGCAGCAGAGCGATAGCCCATGCCACCAAAGGATAGAACTCCTCATGGAGATGACGGAACTCAGTGACTTCGATCTTGGAGCGTTCAAGCTTGTCGATCTCATCATAAATCTCGCTAAGTCGCTGGTTGGAGGTAGCACGGTAGTACTTGCCGCCCGACTTGACAGCGATGGTAGTCAGCAGCCTCTCGTCAATCTCCACCTTCATCTGCTGGTATTGCACGCCAAACATGGTTTGTACCGGGAATGGTGCCGTACCATAAGAGCCCACACCGATCGTGTAGACGCGAATGCCAAAGATCTTGGCCATATCGGCAGCGGTGTATGGATCGACGGAACCTGAGTTGTTCAAGCCATCGGTAAGCAGGATGATGACCTTAGAGATAGCTTCGCTGTCCTTAAGGCGGTTGATGGCCGTAGCAAGACCATCACCAATGGCAGTGCCATCGTCAATCATACCGGTCTTCAATTCCTTGAGCATATTCTGCATCACAGTATGGTCGGTGGTCAGCGGCACTTGGGTGAATGACTCACCGGCAAACACCACCAGACCCATGCGGTCGGTGGGACGTCCTTCTACAAATTCGGCAGCCACCTTCTTGGAAGCTTCCAAACGGTCAGGCTTGAGGTCACGGGCAAGCATACTGCCTGAGATATCCTGTGCCAAGATGATATCGATACCTTCGATGTTGGACGTCTGGCTTTGTGAAGTGCTCTGTGGGCGAGCCATGGCCACAATCAATAAAGCCAAGGCTGCCATCTTCAAGGCAAACAACAAGTGACGCGCATACACCTTCCAACTCTTGGGCAGGGTATCGAAGCCTGTCGTGTCGGAATAACGCACAGCGGCCTCTTGTTTCTTGTGGCGGAAGATGTACCATACGATAATCGCTGGGACGATCAACAATCCCCACAACAGTTTAGGATTCGCAAAAGTGATGTTCTCAAACATGTTGGCGAGCCTCCTCCTCTTCCTTGGCCTTCATGGCCTGATAATGAGCATAGCTGTCGTTCACGAAATCGGTCATATCACTCATGGCATTGTCGTTCTCCAACGGAGAAGTGGTGTATTTGGCAAACTTCACCAGATCCGACAACTCCATCGTATCTTTCAACTTGCCATAGAGTTTCTCATCGAAATGCAATTCCTTGACTTCCTGAAGGATGTCATCAGTGGTCATCTCCACGGCGTTGACCTTGAACTGACCCTCGATGTACTCACGGGCGATGTCCGTCAAGTTGGAATAGTATTCCTTCACCTTGCCTGCTTGCCACAGTTTTTGTTGCTTCAGGCTCTCAAGGTCGCCGATAGCCTTGTCGTAAGGCGGCGTCACAGGACCTTTCACTGGCTCACCATTCTCATCCAACTTTGGCTTACGGTGCTTCACAAAGTACCATACAACCAATCCGGCCAATGCCAGCAACAGCACTCCCAGTATCCATGGGAAGACTTCTTTCATGGAGACAGGTTGCTCGATAGGCGGCACCATAGGGCGGAAAGCCTGAGTAGTATCAACAGTTATCGTATTGGAATACAGCAGTATCGGATCAGTGAACGCTTTCAAGCGCATCTGATTCTCAGCCGACTTGGCGTATGTCAAGCCAACTGGCGGCACCTGCACATAACCTGTGTCGAAGGTCATCAAGGTCAGCTGCTGCTGCACCAACACATTACTGTCAGCATCAGCGGTACGCTGAATTTCACCCCGTTTCAAAATGTCAAGTTGCGCTGACAATGTGTCAGTGGCGAACTCGTTCCATTCCACGTAATAGCCGTAAGGCACTTTCATCGTCAAATCAAGCGAGAAAGGCTTGCCCACGGCGATATGGTCATCCTGAACCTTTGCGGAGACCTCGACTTGTTGTGCCGAAACCATTCCCCAAAGGCCAAGCGTCAAACCGATCATCAAAATCCATCTTTTCATCGTCTCGACTCCCTCTTCTTGAAAAGTTGCATCAATGGTTTTACGTAGTCTTCATCCGTATATATCAACGTATTGTCGATACCCTGCATGGTAAAGAGCCTATTCAGGGCGAGCGACTCACGCTGGATCATCTGGAGGTAAGCGTCGTGCCAGGCACGGCTTGAGGTATCCACCCACTTCTCGCGTCCCGTCTCGGCATCCTTGAACTTCACCAAACCCACCTTGGGAATTTCCATCTCGCGGCGGTCAGTGATGCGGAGCGCCACCAGGTCATGTTTGTTGGCGGCGATACGCAACTCCTGTTCGAAGTTCTTCGATGTCATAAAGTCGGAGATCAGGAAAGCAGTAGTGCGGCGTTTGATGGCCGATGTCAAGAAACGCAAGCCTTCGCCGATGTCGGTGCCATTCTCCTCTGGCTTGAAGTCGACGATCTCGCGGATGATACGCAGGATATGGGTACTGCCTTTCTTGGGCGGGATGAACTTCTCAATCTTGCTGCTGAAGAAGATGACACCCACCTTGTCGTTGTTCTGGATGGCGGAGAAGGCCAACACAGCGGCAAGCTCAGCGGTAAGGTCGCGTTTCGACTGCTCGCGCGAGCCGAAGTCGTTGGACCCCGACACGTCGATGAGCAGCATGACGGTCATCTCACGCTCTTCCTCGAAGATCTTAACGAAGGGGTGGTTGAATCGGGCAGTGACGTTCCAGTCGATGTTACGGATGTCGTCGCCGTACTCGTATTCACGCACCTCGCTAAAGGTCATACCACGCCCCTTGAAGGCGCTGTGGTACTGGCCGGAGAAGATGTGGTTCGACAGCCCTCGCGTCTTGATCTCGATCTTTTTTACTTTTTTGAATATATCGTTTGCTTCCATGGATAAAATGATCATCCGCCTCCGGCGGATGATAGGTCGGTAGAAAACGGATTCCTACCGAGCTATCATCCCTTCGGGATGTTTATTTACGGAACCTCAACGGTGTTTAATATCTCATTAATTATTTCTTCTGTTGTGACATTCTCAGCCTCAGCTTCGTACGTCAGGCCGATACGGTGGCGCAGCACATCGTGAGCGACGGCGCGGACGTCTTCGGGGATGACGTAGCCACGGCGCTTGATGAAGGCGTAAGCCTTGGAGGCCAGGGCCAGGTTGATGGTGGCACGGGGCGAGCCGCCGTAGCTGATCATGTTGGCATATTTCTTCAGCTTGTAGTCGCCTGGGAAACGTGAGGCAAACACAATGTCGGTGATATAGTTCTCAATCTTCTCGTCGAGATAGATCTCGCGGCACACCTCACGGGCACGGATGATGTCCTCAGGCTTGATGACGGCGTTGATCTTGGCAGCGGCGTTGCTGATATTCTGACGGAGGATGAGTTTCTCTTCTTCTTTCTTAGGATAGTTGATCACAACCTTGAGCATGAAACGGTCCACCTGGGCTTCAGGCAGCGGATAAGTACCTTCCTGCTCGATGGGGTTTTGGGTGGCCATCACGAGGAATGGATCCGGCAGCTTGAAGGTCTCATCGCCGATAGTCACCTGATGCTCCTGCATGGCTTCGAGCAAAGCACTCTGCACCTTAGCGGGAGAACGGTTGATTTCATCCGCCAAGACGAAGTTAGCGAAGATAGGACCACGGCGGGTTACAAACTCCTCATTCTTTTGGCTGTAGATGAGGGTACCGATCAAGTCGGCCGGCAGCAGGTCAGGGGTAAACTGAATACGGCTGAAGTCGGCATCAATAGCCTGTGCCATCGATTTAATGGCAAGGGTCTTAGCCAGTCCAGGTACGCCTTCAAGAAGGATGTGTCCGTTGGCCAACAGGCCGATCAGCAATCGTTCGGTCATCTGTTTCTGTCCAACAATGACCTTGTTCATCTCCAGGTTGATTAAGTCGACAAATTGGCTCTCACGCTGGATTTTCTCGTTCAATTCACGAATGTCAGTTTCAATCATTTTATCTTGAGTTGTTGATTTGTTTTTCTAATTAGGCGCTACTTCGTCAAAAAGTATGCAAAAATACGCCTTTGTCAGATAAAAAACTCCTATTTAATAATTTTATTGTTGGGACTTTATTATTTTTGTACGTTCATCAAGCAGTAATGTCATGATCAGAAAAATATACAAATTCGGTGGTGCGTCGGTGAAAGATGCCGATGCCGTCCGCAATCTCAAGAATATTGTAGCCCAGCATAAGGATGAGGATATCTTCCTTGTGGTGTCTGCCATGGGCAAGACCACCAACATGTTGGAAAAAGTTTTGAAAGACTTCCGCGAGCACAATGGCGAGCTTGGCATGGACGCCCTGCATGAGGTCATTTCCTATCACGATGGCATCATCGAAGGACTGTTCGGCGATAAAGTCAATCCCGATTTCACCGAAAACATCGCAGGACTTTTCATCGAGCTTTGGGAGAAACTCCAAAAGACTGACCAACCCTACGATTACCAATACGACCAAACGGTGAGCTATGGCGAACTCATTTCCACCACCATTATTCAGGAATACTTGAACCATAGTGAGGTACCTTGCCGCTGGTTGGATGCCAGAAAATATGTTTTGACCGATGACCGCTTCCGCTCAGCCTCCCCTGACTGGGACGAGACCAGGTTACGCATCAGCAAACTCAACGACGAGCACATCCACGGTATCGTGTGTATCACACAAGGTTTCATTGGAGCCACCGTCGAAGGCAAACATAGCGTCACCTTGGGTCGCGAAGGTTCCGACTACACCGCTGCCATCTTCGCCAACTGCCTCGATGCTGAGGAGGTCACCATCTGGAAGGATGTGGATGGCCTGCTCAACGCCGACCCGAAACGCTTCGACGAGACGGTTCAACTCCCTCACATCACCTATTCCGAAGCCATCGAGTTGGCATTTTACGGTGCCTCCGTCATCCACCCCAAGACCATCAAGCCGTTACAGAACAAGAATATCACCCTCAAGGTACAGTCTTTCCTGCATCCTGATCATCAGCCTTCCATCATTGATGGCAAAGCGGACCCGAACATCGAGAAGATCCCGTCGTATATCGTCAAGGACGACCAAACGCTGGTATCCATCTCGCCCCGCGACTATTCTTTCATGAACGAACACAACTTGCAACTCATCTTCTCCGCCTGCGACGAACTGAACATCCACGCCAACGTCATCCAGACCTCGGCCTTGATGCTCTCATTCTGCTTCGACTATGATGAACGCAATCTAAAAGGACTTCTAGCAGCGCTCCGTGAGACCTTCCAGGTGAAATACAACAAAGGTCTGACGCTGTTTACCATCCGTCATTACGACTATTCGTACACCATGGGCGACCGTTTCCTTGAAGGGAAAAAGATCTATCTAAAACAAAGCAGCCGTAGCACACTTCAGTTTGTAGTTGAGAGATAATAGATAAAAGATAAAAGTTGAGAGTTATTGCGAAGATACACACTGAATTCCCAACCAAGTTTGGGATTCCACGTCAGAGTGGCATCATTGAGTCGCTCCAAGGAACCATCGTGTTTGAGCCAGAGTACCGCAATCCCGAGGCAGTACGAGGCTTAGAGGAGTTCTCGCATCTTTGGCTGATTTGGGAGTTTTCCGAAGCTGTAAGAGACACTTGGTCACCCACGGTACGCCCTCCCCGACTCGGTGGCAATGTGCGTAAAGGCGTGTTCGCCACAAGGTCACCTTTCAGACCTAACCCCATTGGGCTTTCTTCCGTTCGGTTGGAAAAGATCGAAATGGATCCGAAACTCGGTCCGGTGCTTCACGTTTCAGGTGCAGACTTGATGGATGGTACACCCATCTACGACATCAAGCCCTACATCGCCTACACTGACAGCCATCCTGATGCCGTCAGCGGATTTGCCTCAAAACCGGCAGAATACCTACTAGAAGTCACCATTCCAGATGAGCTTCTCGAAAAGATTCCAGAAACGCAACGCGAGAGTCTCATCTCCGTTTTAGCCCACGACCCGAGGCCACAGTATCAAGACGACCCTGAACGGGTTTACGGCTTGGCATTCGGTGGCCTGAACATCAACTTCAAGGTAGAGGAAAGGCAACTCAGTGTGATCAGAGTGTCAAAAAAAATATAAACCTCAAAATTGATCTCTTATGAAATGGTGGGGAGCCCAACGATGGCGGAGTATTGAACTAGATTCCTTTACTTGATCTTCTCCAAGGCGGTTTGCAAAATCTTGCCGTCAGTCTTGTTGTAGATATAGGTCATGATATAGCACTGATCGGCATTGTAGGCGGGATTCAGTTCGATGCTGTACTTGTAGGTATACTCATCGTCGAGATATACAGGGCCTTCATGGAAGATATCGCCGTCGGCACCGTTTAGTGTGCCACGGAACACGTTGCGGAACACATACGCCGTGTCAACGCCGCCTGGAACCACCTGACGACCCACGATGCTATCTTCCAATAAGGATACCGTAACATAGAAATTGCCCTCCGTTTCCGCAGCGGCCACTACATCGGCCACCACGTCCACTTGACGAGTCTCTTCATCATAAGTGGCTTCAGTGAAAATCTCAAAAGTCTGAGCCTCAAAGAGTGCATCAGCCAGAGGTGTGTCAACCTGTTCCACATACAAAGTGTTACCATCGGTTAGCGCCACATGATCCACAGAAAACAACGGATTTGACTCATTACCATTGTACCATTCAGTACCTTCAGGCGTGGTGAAATCAGGGAACTGGCCGACAGGTTGTGCCAGGAAACCCGCATGAACACTCATGATGTAGACGTTATCCTCGCCCAGCGCATGCTGAAGCTGATGGACCAACTCTGCCGCAGCAGGGCAGTTCACGCAGCGTACGCCTGTGAAGTCCTTAATCAACACCGTCTTGCCTTGACCAGAAGGATCGAAAGGCTTGTGAGTGTTGTTAATATCAATTTTATCGCAGCTACTTACAAACAGCATCGTGGCTGCGACTAAGAATATGAATGATAATTTTTTCATATTTTACTGATTTAGAATGAGGTAGAAACTGTTAAAGACACACCACTTGAAGCGGGAACGGTGCGGCAAACGCCACCCACACACACCACGCCTTCGCTCTGACGGCCACCGCTCAGCATGATTCGGGTAGCCTCGTGAATGTAACTCACAGTGCCAGTGAAGTAATGGTCGCGGAACTCAGGTACCGGGTTGCCATAGTTCCATTTATCAGCAATGGAGAAAGACCAGTGCGGGTTAATGGTATATTCGATCAAGCCGAAAGCCCAATCGCCACGCTTTTGGTAGTCTTTCTTTTCACTCTCATCGTATGCATAGCCTTTCTTCACTTCCTTCTCCCACAGGCCTTGCAACTCGAGGCGAATGCTCTGCTTCTTGTTGATCTTGTAGGTCACATCGAGGAAAGCAATATTGGCTTGAACCGGCGGAGCGCCAGCATGGCCTTCGATAGTCTCTATATCATAATATAGATTAATGTATTGAGCGGTCAAATGCCAGTCACGGCTGATCTTCTTGTCGATCTCAAAATTGATGTCACGGAAGAAGCGATGGTCACTAATAGCGAAGAAATTGGATGCGTAGCCCAAGGTGCCTCTCTTGTTGATGGTCATCTGCCCTTGATCCATAATGGAGTCACGCACGATGTCGTTCACCTGGCTCATGTTAAGAGTAAGCTTGGTACCATACTTACCACCGAGCCAAGTACCCTTCGGGATGGTGTAGTTTACCTGAAACTGTGCAGCCATTTCGCCGTTAGGTTGGGTTGAATAAGTGTACATCGAAGGCAAGCTGTGGGTGTGCGTGTAGTTGATGGGCGGGATGAAGTTGATGTCGAGATCGTTCTGCTTGGCCGTGTACATCGACTTGAAGCTCATATTGTCGGTACGTTTCACCTGCAGCACAATGCCTAAGCCTTTCTGTGAATACGACAACGATGAAAGCAACGATTGTCCTTCTTTATAAATAAAGTTGTTGATTGCCGATGGGTCATTGATTTTATAGGCATATTCAGTGGTGAAGGCAAAGCGTCCGTAACCCAAGTTGATGCGGCCGGCAGCGGCACCCACGTTTTCAGGGATGTAATAGAACAAGCTCTGGTCGTACTGTTTTTTGCTGACGAAGCTACCACCAATGCTCATCTTGAATTCTGAATAATTCATGGCAGGAATGCTCTGGTTGAGGTTCCACTCTCCGTCAACGCCTCGTACGATGCCACGGTAGTCATCATAATTGAAGTCGCGTTCAAGATAGGGTGCCCAGTAATAACGCTGGCGGCCGTAAACGCCTTTCAAAGTAACGCCTGCTGTCGGACGGACGATGACACGCATGCCGCGCAAGGAATTATCCATGCCGAGCGACCACTCCTCGTATGAGCGGAATACCAAGCCACTGCCAAACTGATCATAGATATCACCCACAGTGATGCCGATAAAGCCATTGTCGTATGTAGCGAAGATGTTGGCCAAGCCCACACCATTCAATTCGTTACGGAAGCCGTTCAACTCAGGCAGGAAAGCTTCAAAGCGGAGACCCGCAGAAAAGTTGCCGTTGGTGTAGTTGATCTTTCCAAAGCCGTTGATACCAAATTTCTTTCCATAGAGATCAGTGATATCGATGTCTTTATCGAGCATGTAGTATTGCGCATCGGTTTGGAAACTACCACTGATCTGACTGTTTTGAAGAAAAGATTGAGCATGCAATGACAGCGTGCCCAATATCAATAATGGGAGGAAAATTCTTCTCATAATATGTACGCTCTTACTTCTTCAGTTTAAGGATTTCCTCGTAGAGTTCCTCCTCAGCACCATCGAAATAACCTGTGTGCTGATACACAATCTTGCCACTGCCGTCGAAGAGGAAAGTGTGAGGCGGATTGTTGACGTTCATGGCGCGTTTCAAATCGCCGTTGGCATCAAGCAAAACTTCAAAATCCCAGCCCTTGCCTTCAACAAAAGGCTTCACCTTGGCGGTAGTACGTGAGTCGTCGATGGAGACAGAATAGATCTTCACACCAGTCTCATCTTTCCAATCCTGATAAACCTCATCAAGAGCGTTGTGTTCCTTGATGCACGGGCCGCACCAGGTAGCCCAGAAGGTGATCACGAAAGGCATGCCGTTGTTGGAAAGCTTTGCGATGTTGACGTCCTTGCCTTGCAAGTCCTTGATAGTGACATTCGGAAGGTCCGATTTCTGCTGTGCTTGAAGTCCTGAAACGACTAAAACAGCAAATAAGAGAACAAATAGCTTTTTCATGGTTAATTGATTATTTGTTGATATAAATTTCTAAAACTTTACAATTCTGAGCTTTGATATTTACCTTATCGATGATGTTAGGAATCAAAACGACTTCTCCTGTAGCTACAAATACCGAGCCATTTTCCCATTCCAGTGAAAAATTACCCTCAACAGGGAACAGCAATACAAACGAGTCGAGTTCGGAATAATCCTTGGCCATCTCTCCTTTGAGTGTCAGCATATTGGTGGTGAAATAAGGGGAATCGACCATGGGCACCGTCTTGTTGAGCATCGGGGTGTAAGGCGTCTTATAGTTCTCCACCGGATCGAAGTCGACGGCATCGAGCGACTGAGGGATGTGAAGCTCGCGTCGCATGCCAGCTACATCAATACGGTCCCAGTCATAAATTCGGTAAGTAGTGTCACTAGTCTGTTGGATCTCAGCTACCACGATGCCTGGGCCCAGGGCGTGGACACGACCTGCGGGGATATAGAACACATCGCCCTGCTCGGCAGTCTCATGGTTGAGCACGCTTTGGATGTCGTTATCTTTGAGCACACGGATGTACTTCATGCGGTTCATCTCGCAGTTGAAACCCGAAACGAGTTCAGCACCCTGATCGGCCTGCATCACATACCACATCTCGGTTTTGCCGTTGCCGATTTCACGTTTCTCGGCCAGCTCATCATCGGGATGTACTTGCACAGAAAGCCAGTCGTTGGCATCGATAATCTTTATGAGCAAGGGGAACTGTTCGCCATATCTATCGAACACATCCTCACCCACTAAGTCACCCATAAAGGTCTCCACAAGATCGTTGATCTCGTCACCCTCAAAGTCGCCATTGGTAACAAAGCTCTGTTCGTCCCAAAGTCCCGAAAGCAGCCAAGCTTCACCACAATTGGGCAGTTTGCCGTAGTCGAGGCCGATGACATCCTTGATTTTATGTCCGCCCCAAATCTTATCTTTGAAGATGGGCTTGAATTTCAGTGGGTATAGTACAGTTGACATGATTCTGCAGTTTTTCGGGGCAAAGATAAGATAAAAAGTTAAAAGTTTAGAGTTAAGAGATAAAAGTTAAAAAAGTGCTTATCTTTGCACTGCTACAACAAGCTATTATGGAAACCCTCATTGAATTACGACATATCCTCCATGCGCATCCTGAGCTATCAGGACAGGAAGTACTGACTAACAAGATTTTACACGAATGGGTAAAGCAGACTCGCCCCGACCTAATCATCGAGAAGATCGGTGGTTATGGATTGGCAGCAGTATATCGTGGTCCTCAGCCTGGAAAGAGGATTTTAATCCGTGGCGATATTGATGCACTGCATATCCCTGAGCCGAACGACCTCCCCTATCGCTCACAAAACCAAGGCATTTCACATAAATGTGGTCACGACGGGCATGCCACTATCCTCTGCGGACTTGCCCAATGGCTCGGAGAGCAACGCCCCGACCAAGGTGAAGTAGTACTGCTTTTCCAGCCTGCCGAAGAGACAGGACAAGGCGCCAAAGCCATTTTGGAAGACCCACAATTTGAGCAAATCAGGCCTGATGTGGCCTATGGCTTGCACAACCTTCCTAGCTTTGAAAAAGGCCAAGTCATGGTTCGTGAAGGCTGTTTTGCCGCGGCTTCCTTTGGCTTGAAACTGACCTTCGACGGTCGCACGGCACATGCCTCACAGCCCGAAACAGGACATAGCCCTTCGGAGCTATTAGCTCAACTCATTCACCAGTTGGAGAAAAAACGCGAGCTTTTAAAAGAAGTGAAGCCGTTGACCACCTTTGTGATCACCCATGCCATCTTAGGCGAGGAGACTTTTGGCGTAGCCCCGGGACATGCCGAGATTTGGCTTACCTTAAGGAGTTATGACGATCGCAACTTGGAGCTGATGGCTAGCCAGATCATTGAGTTGTGCCGTTCCAAAGCCAAGGATTATCTGTTTGACTTCAACTTCTCGGAACACGAGGCTTTCGCTGCCACAAACAGCGATCCCAATTGTGTTCACATCATTGAGCAAGCGGCACAGAATTTGGAACTGAAACTCGGCCATTTAGCAGAGCCTTTCCGTTGGTCCGAGGACTTTGGAAGGTTCGGCAACGTTTGTCCGATAGGCTTCTTCGGCCTCGGTTCAGGCACGGATCAACCCGCTTTGCACAATCCAGAATTCGACTTCCCGGATGACATTTTGGAAATCGGAATGACGATGTTTTGGGAGATTATCAGATTAACTTTAGAATCTCACTGACAATGGCCCTCGAGTAGGAGTTGGCCACTTCAACAATGAACTTACCGAAGTCCACACGGGCATTGTGGTCGGCGCTATCGCTAATGGTGCGAATGACCGTGAAAGGCGTACCGAATTCCAGACAAACCTGCGCCACGGCAGCGCCTTCCATCTCGACACATAACACATCTGGCAAAAGCGAAAGGATTTCGTCCCGCTTCTCGATGCTGTTAATGAACTGGTCGCCGCTGGCGATGTCGCCGTAATATAGTTTAGGATCGAGGTTAAACTCCTTGATGGCCTCCTCACCTACCATGTGTTCCACGCCTTTATTCAGAAGGTTCGTCACCGCCTTGCCTGCCAGTTCGGTCAATGCTGGGTCGCTGTCCACATAAACGCGATTCAATAGTGGCAACTCGAAGCGTGAGATGATGGGACGCGCATCGAGGTCGTGCTGAACTAGGCGCTTGGAAATGACGATGTCACCCACTTTGAGGCCGTCGGCCAAGGCACCTGCCGTACCGATGAAAACCAAGTCTGTCACGGCAAATTCTTGTATCAATAATGTTGCCGTAATAGTGGCTGCCACCTTGCCCCACTTGGAGAAGGCCACCACACAACGCACGTTGCCAATCTTGCCCACCACAAACTCACGGTTGGCGATTTTTACAACGGTTTTTTCTGTCAAGAGGGCTTTTACCTCGTCAATTTCCTGCGCCATAGCGCCAAGGATGCCAATATTTCTTGTCATAGCTATTATTTTTGATGCAAAGATAAAAAACATTACTTTTGCAAAAAAATTTATGATGAAGAAGATTTGCGTTTTTTGCGGCAGCAGCATGGGGTTCAATCCCATTTTCCGTGAGAAAGCCGCCGAATTGGGTCGTATTTTAGCCGACAACGGCTGCGAATTGCTCTATGGAGGCGGCAGCGTGGGACTGATGAGAGTCATCGCCGATGTGATGATGGAACGCGGCTGCAAGGTAACCGGCACCATCACCCAGCATTTGATGAACATGCATGTTGGTCATGCAAAGATTGATGAGATGATTGTGGTGGAGACGATGGCCGAACGCAAGAAGGTTTTGGAAGACATGGCCGACGGCTTCATCGTCATGCCAGGTGGCATCGGCACCATGGATGAGTTCTTCGAGACCTACGTACTGAGCCAGCTGCGTGTGTTCGACAAGCCCGTGGCGCTCTTCAACGTGGACGGCTACTATGACGGCATCGTCCAGTTTATCGACCACATCGCCAAGGAAGGCTTCATGCGCAAGGAACATGCTGAGAACCTCATCGTCAGCGACGATCCAAAGGATTTATTGGAAAAGATGAAACAATTCCAGCCTGCCGACGTGGACAAATGGGTCGTTGAAATCAAAGAACAAATAAAAGAGAAATAAGATGATAATCATTGGAATCACCGGGACGTTAGGCGCAGGCAAAGGCACCATCGTCGATTATTTGATCAAGGAAAAAGGCTTCGTGCACTATTCGGTGCGGGCTTTCATCACCGAAGAGATCGTCAAGCGTGGACAAGAGGTGAACCGCGACACGCTCACCGCCATGGGTAACGAATTGCGTGCCGCACATACGCCGAGTTACATCACCGACCAACTCTATGAGCGTGCCAAAGCCGAAGGCAAAAACGCCGTCATCGAGAGCGTCCGTACTCCTGGTGAGATTGCGTCATTACGCCAAAAAGGCGAGTTTTACCTCTTCGCAGTCGACGCTGACCGCAAGATTCGCTATGACCGCATCTATCTGCGCGGCTCGGAGACCGACCACGTGAGTTTCGAGACCTTTGTGGCCAATGAAGAGCGCGAGATGACCGCCACCGATCCCAACAAACAAAACCTCGGTGCCTGCATCAAGCAAGCCGACTTCGTGTTCATGAACGATGGCAGCATCGCCGAGCTTCACCAACAGGTGGAAAAAGTCCTAACCCAACTGCATGTCCGTCCGTCATGGGACGACTATTTCCTGAATCTTGCCGACACCGTCAGCGAGCGCGCCACCTGCAACCGTGGCCGTAGCGGCTGTGTCATCGTCAAGGACAAGCAGATCCTGGTGACGGGCTATGTCGGCTCACCCAAGGGTCTCCCCCACTGCGACGATGTGGGGCACCTGTTCCGTAAAGTCATCCACGAAGACGGCAGCGTCACCCAGCACTGCGTCCGCACCGTCCATGCCGAGCAGAACGCCATCTGTCAAGCTGCCCGTAGAGGCATCGCCCTCGATGGCAGCACGCTCTACTGCCGCATGACTCCCTGCCGCACCTGCGCCATGCTCATCATCAACTGCGGCATCAAGCGCGTGGTGTGCGAACGCCGCTACCACGATGGCGCCGAGTCAGAGGAGATGTTCCGCCAAGTCGGCATCGAGCTGGTTTACAAATACGACGAAGTCCAGCAATACGAGGGACAGCATTAAATAATTCCGTGTTCGAGGGCGAAACGTACCATCTCAACGGAAGAGCTTAATCCTAATTTATTGAAGATGTTGGTCTTATGGGAATTCACTGCCCTAAGACTGATGTGGAACTTTTCGGCAATCTCCTTGCCCATCAGCCCGTTGCAGCAGGCCTCGATGATCTCCAGCTCACGTTTGGTAAGCTTCGATGACGAGCGTTTGTCGAGACGAGCGTCGACGATGTCGCGAACAAGCACGGCGAGGTCGTGGCCGTAATAGGGCACCCCCTCCTCAACTGATGCCACGGCGGCGCGCACCTCCTCGAGAGGGCCGTTTTTGCTGATGAAGCCGTCGATGCCAATCTGCATAAGCTGGTTGATGATGTATTCCTTGGTGTCAACCGACACGATGATAATCTTAATGTCGGGGTACTCAGCACGCAGCCGTTGCGCCACTTCGATGCCGTTGGTGCCAGGCATGAGCACGTCGAGGAGCACCAGATCGCAAGGTGTGCCGTTGACGAGCGCATCGAAGAAGTCATCGGCGTTGCCAACGTCGATGGTCACCCGATGCGGCATGCCGCTAAGGGCGCTGCGAATGCCGGCGCGGATAAGGTCGTGATCGTCTAACAATGCGATGTTCATGGCAGTTGGAAGTTTGGAGTTGATCAATTGGGAGTTGATGGGAAGGTTACTGTTATGGTGGTGCCGTTTTGCGGGACGCTTTCGATGGCAATAGCGCCTTTGTTGAGGCGGATGAGCTCACGACAGAGCATCAATCCTATACCCGTACCCCCATTTCCTTTCGTGTCTAATTGAGATACAACAACTTGGCGAGCACTTAACAATTCCTTGACACGATCTTCGGTCATGCCGATGCCATGGTCGCGGACGAAGAAACCGTGGCCGTCTGGAGTGTTACCAATCTCAACAGTGCCGCCTTCAAACGAATATTTGATGGCGTTGCTCAAAAGGTTGCGGAGCACAGTGCGCACGGCGTTGCGGTCGGCCATGACGAGACTGCGTTTGACGTTGTTGACCAAGGCGATGTGTTTCAGGTCGGCAAAGCTCTGCATGTTGCCGACCACCTCGCTAACGATGCTGGCGAGGTCGATACGCACGGGATTTACCTTCTGTTTGCCATTTTCGATGAGCGCCATCTGCTGTAGGTTGTAGAGCAGGTCGAGCTGGTTGTCGCTGCTGGCGAGGAGCTTGCCGAGGTTCTCCTGGATCTCTTCGCGATTGTAGTTCTCGAAGTTCTTGTAAAACATCCGGAGCATCTGCTGTTGAGCGAGCATTGGGTTTTTGAGGTCATGGGTGAGGATGGCGTAATTGCGATCCTTGACACGAAGGATGCGCTTTTGAAGTCGAGCGTAGAGCACCAGTAATACCACGGCCACCAACGCCAGGACCATGACAGTAATTAGCCAAAACAACCGCATACGTTGGGTGCGAATGGTCTGTTCCTGAAGCTGCAGCTGTTGCTCCTTCTGTTGGGTATCGTAACGTACCTGCCACATCGTGAGTTGACGCTCGCTTTCCTCATTCAGCATGGCTTCGCCGAGCGTCGCGGCGCGCTCCGACATGGCAAGGGCTTCCTGATAACGGCCTGCCATTTTGTATTTATCTACAAGATGCCGGCAGGCTTCCATCTCCTGTTTCTTCATGCCGATGGCTTGAGCCAATTCAGCCGCTTCCTCATATCGGTCGAGTTGTAAAAGAGTGATCACCTCGGAGGAGCGGTTCCCGGTTTGCCGAGCAATGTCCAAGGCTTTCTCATTACACTCACGGGCTTGCCCCGAGTCACCAAGCTGCTTGTAGATATTGCCGAGTTGTGAAAGCCGCATCCCCATTTGTGGTGTGCGTTCCAGTCGTAAGTCGATAAGATAGGCCTCGTTGGTGAGGTCGAGGGCTTGTTGGAGCAGCGGCTCACGTTCGTCTTTCGGCAAGGTGAGGGCTTTAGCCACCAAGGTCTCACCCAGCATGGCTTTGCGGACGGCGAGCGACTTCGGCGAGTAGTTCTCATCAGCAGCAAGCAGCTCGTTTTCGATGTCGATGGCGCGGTTGAGGTAGCCGATGGCCACGTCGTGCTTGCCCACCGAGGAATAGATGCCCGCCAGGTTGCCCAGCGAAGCAGAGAGGTCAGAGGGCGCTCCAAAGCGCTCATCGTAATTGAGGCAGAGCTCGCCATAGCGCAACGCCTGTTCATAGTCGCCCAGCCGGTGGTAGCAGTAAAGCAGGCAGGAGTAGAACTCACACTTCAGGCCCAACGAGTCGGCTGGCACCAGGGCCAATCCCTCTTCATTGATGGCAATGGCTTCTTGAAGATGTCCCGCCATCGCCTCGGCGTAGGCGCTATCCACCTTCAGCAACAGCTCATCGCTGGTCTGCGCCTTGGCCAACGCCACTGCCAGAAGAAATCCTATGATGATGATTCTATGTTTCACGGTGACAAAAATATAGAAAAAAAAGACTGACCCTCACATCAAGGGCAAAAATGCGAGTTTTGGGTAGTTGTTTCGCCTTAGACAGCCCTGTAATTTTGTAACGTGAAAAATAATAAAGACATTTGCCTATGAAACAACGATTGAAAACAAAGCGCAGGGCACTTCTACTTGCTTGGGCCGCGGCATTTGCCGTTTGGCTTCCGCTTGGGGCGCAGGCGCAGGGTGTCGGACTGTTCATGCCCCAGAACTTTGGTGAAGATTACAACGGGTCCTTCACCCACCAAGGCTACGGCAGCAATTACATGGGAACATTCATCCACCAAGGCTTTGGCAGTGCCTATATAGGTGATTTCACCCATCAAAACTTTGGCTTTACCTACTTGAATGAATTCACCCACCAAAGTTTCGGCAGCAACTACTCGGGCAACTTCACGCACCAAGGCTTCGGCGAAGCACCTTTGGGCGGTGGGCTGCTAATGCTGTTGGCGGCAGGAAGCGGTTATGTCGCTATGAAAAGAAGACAGAAGACAGGAGTCGGAAGTCAGAAGAAAAACAAATCAAATAACAATTAATAAGGAGAACGAAACATGAAAAAACTAACTTTTGTAATGATGGCATTGGCGATGGTGCTGACCCTCTCGCAGTGCAAGAAAGAGGAACAGAAGCCTGACAACAACGATGGCGACCGCATCGTGCCCATCACCCTTGATGTGAGCAAACAGATGAAGGCTGACAACGGCTCAAGGATCAACGTCGACCCCAACACGGGCGATGTGGCCTTTGCGCAGAACGACGTGGTGTATGTGGGCAGCGGCGGCAAATATGTGGGCAAGCTCACCTGCCGCGGCACTTCGTTCAAAGGCAACCTCACCAACCCCGCTATGAACGAGCCTCTTTATTTCTATTTCCTCGGAAACAGAATGATTTATGAAGATGACTTCACCCCTGGCACAAGTACTTTCTGCTCGTTTGACATCATCGACCAGACCGACATCAGCAACATGGCTGTGATTTCGTTTGGCATATCCGAAGAAGACTTCACCGGTGAAGGTACCTATCATTCCTTCTTCCAAAACAAGGGCGCCTTGGTGATGTTCAATGTTACTAGCGGATCGGATGCACCCACATGGATTGAGGGCGATGGCATACAAAACTATGTGGAGATTGACTTCACAAACAACACTTTCAGCACTTCCGAGGCAGTCAGTGGTGCCATCAAGTTGCCCGGTGGCAGCGGTGAGCGTTGGGCCATCCTGCTTCCGCAGAATGCGGTGCCGGCAGGCGGCGAAGGCTCGGCTTACACAGCTGACAATGAATACACCGGAACCCGTGGGGCTATCCCTGCCATCTCAGCCAACGGCTATCTGTTTGAGGGTATCGATGTGGATGTCACCGTGCTGGCGGTTCCTGAAGGAGCAATCCCTGCCATTTTCACTGTTGGCGCCAACAGACGAGTCCATTTTTCACAGGGCAACTTGCAGTATCAAGCTACCACGGACACTTGGCGTTTTGCCGAGCATCAAGGCGACAAAATAGGCAACGACAACAGTAACATCTCATGGTACTACGACGGCTGGATCGACCTGTTCAGCTGGGGCACTAGCGGCTGGAACAATGGAAACCTTTACTACCATCCATACGATCATTCCTATAGTGTTGATTATAATATTGGTTATGGTTACGGACCTACTGACGACACAAACTACGAATATAACTTGAGCGGCACTTACGCTGAGGCCGACTGGGGTGTCCACAACGCCATCAGCAATGGCGGCAACCAAGCCGGATTGTGGCGCACTTTACAAGTAGGAGAATGGGATTGCTTATTTAATACCCGTGAAACACCTTCTGGCATCCGTTTTGCGAAAGCCAATGTTTACGGCTACGGCAACGGTGTCGTCATTCTGCCCGACAATTGGGATCCATCGGTATACACGCTTTACGAAACCAACAATGCTGATGCAGAATACACATCCAATGGTATAGGCGAATATGGCTGGTCACAGATGGAGGCCAACGGTGCGGTGTTCCTGCCAGCTGCAGGTAATCGCAGCGGGTTGACAATAGATAATGTCGGTTCCAAAGGCTTTTACTGGTCAACCTCGCACCATGGCACAGGCAATGCGTTCTACACGCAGATTGAAGCGAGCAATATGAGCGTGCTCAATGCCGCCTACCGCTACAAGGGTTATTCTGTCCGTTTGGTACATGATGCGCATTGATAATTTGGTGTGATAAAAATTAGGGCGCGCCTCGGCGTGCCCTAATTTTTTTAGGGTCGCGGATGCCGTGGATGATGAACATCTTATCCTCAAGCTCGTCGATCTGCCAGTCGAAGCCATAGTGCTCGTCATGGCTTAGAAACACACAAATATCGGCTCACCCGTAAAAGCCTGTGTTTTAGGCATAGATTTTCTGAAGTCTGAAGAGGAAGAAGCGAACGTCGGACACGCCTCTTAGGGAAGCCCTGAAGTTCTTCCCTCTGCGACAGCGTCCACTTCTCCGGCGACTTGTAGAGCACATAGCGGCTTCTTGCCAGGAGCTCCTTCCGGGTGTCTCCGTTGTTGAAGGTGTACGGGCCAGCTGGTCCCATTCGCTAAAACCCGACAGGTGCTCCTTGTACTGCCGCTCGAACTTGTCCCCGTCTATCCGGTAGTGGCGCTCAAGCGAGCGGGCCGTTATCGGGTATCTCTCCAAGGAACTCTTTTAAAAAAGCGGCAAACTCAACAGAGTGCCGCGTCCCTTTGGCCACCAGCTCGTAGTCGTTACCAACGCTCCGACCTGTCTTCTTGTCGATCCATCTCCGGCGCTTGATACGTAACAGCGCACGCTTCCCACGGATTGGGTAGTCCTGGACCGTCATCGTTTCATAGAACCCGTTCTTCTCGTATTCATGCCCCTTCTCTGGCTTGTGGATGACGTCCTTCTCCTCCAGGAACAGCTCAACCTCGTCCCCCTGCTCGGACACTGATGTGATGGTGAAATAATCGAAAACTTCCGCTGGTAGCAGCAACTTGCTGAGTGATGTGAGGATATCCATTGTTTACTATCTTTTTCGCAAAGATAGTCCTTTTCTCCTTATTTCTCACACAGGGTTTTGCTGGTGATCCATTTTTAGTGGACACTAGTGAATTGCAATCATTAGGGTTCTGTAAAGGAAAGGTGCAGTTGTGTTAAATTAAGGCACAAGCAAAAAAAAAGTTGCTTCGTGTTAGCCTCGTAGTTGCTCCGTGGTTGCTCCCTGATTTACTACATTATTCTTCATTTGTTGTTATATTGTTATTCGATTAAAAAACGAATAACAATCGAATAACAAACGAATAACAGTCGAGGAAATTACCTGTTGACTTTTCCTGAAATCGCTTGACAGATTTTTGCTGGTGATCCCTTATTTCCGTTCACCGCAAGATTATCATTGAAAAAAACTTAAAGCTTCCGACCGGACATCTTATCCTCAAGCTCGTCGATCTGCCACTCGAAACCATAGTCGATGGCCGTGGCGAGCAACATACAGAAGCGCTTGGCGTTATGTTTATGTCCCGTTATGGTGCGGCATCGGTAGTTCGGGTCTTTCACAAACTCCTTACATTCTTCATCAACGAGGAAGGAGTTGTGGATGTAGGCCACCTCGCCGTCCTTGCCAAAGATGATGGTCAAAGGTTCGTAGCCGTGCCCTCCGAAAGTGTATTCCACCCCTTTATAGATGAGTTTCGGCGTGTCACCGTCCAAGAACAGCTTACGCACATCGTCTTCCCAGATGATTTGATTGATCATACACTCTCATTTTTATGGATTTTCTTTCCTACAAAGCGTACTATTAGCCACAAAACGGCAATGGCGCATAGGAACGCTATCCAAGAAGGCAAACCTAAAGCTGTGGGCAACACGCCCAACAGCATGGCTACACTTCCAACCGTGAGCGCATACGGCATCTGAGTGCCGACATGGCTCAAATGTTGGCATTGGGTCGAGAGGGAACTCATAATGGTGGTGTCAGAAATCGGCGAGCAATGGTCACCCATGACAGCACCGGCCAACACCGATGCCACTACATTATAGAATATAGGTAAGGTTTGATCCACCGAGAATCCTTGATCTTGGCACAACAGCCACGAAGCCGGTAATATCAAAGGATAAAGGATGGCCATAGTCCCCCATGAAGTTCCTGTGGAAAAACCGATCAAGGCGGCTAGCAAGAAGGTGATCACCGGCACCAAAGCAGGCGGCAACGCCCACTTCACCAACAGGTTTGAGACGAACTCTGCGGTATGCATATCCTCAGCCACCAAGGCGATAGCCCAAGCCATCGTCAGAATCACCACGGCATTGAACATCGACTTAAAGCCTTCTATCGAAGCCTCCATGATCTTATCGAACTTCAGCACACGACGCAGCAAGGTAATGATAATCGCCGTCAACAACGAACATAACGATGACCATAGCAAGGCTTGATAGGAATCAGCAGCGCCGATGGTGGCCGATAGTTTGCCCATGAAATCATGACTGGGATCTGACCATACCGAAGCGTCATAACCCGTAACGAACAGTCCGACTATCGTCCCTATAATCAGCACCAGAAGCGGAATCACCGCATCAATGGCATGACCATGCTGCACCTGTTGCTTCGACGTTTCATCCACAACATGTTCGGCTTGTCTGGCTTTACGCTCCGCCTTCAGCATCGGACCGAAGTCGCGTCCACACAAGATGATCATCAGCACAAAAGCGAGGGTAAGGAAGGGATAGAAGCTGTAAGCCAACGAACTGAAAAACACCGAATAAGGAGACATATCCAGTCCCAAGGTATTGATACCTTCTTGAATATAGCTCAGTTCGGCTCCGATCCAGGTAGTGACGAATGCTATCGCCACCACAGGCGCCGAGGTGGAGTCGACGATATAAGAAAGCTTTTCGCGGGAGATCCGAAGCTTGTCAGCCAAAGGGCGCATGGTGTTACCCACCACCAAAGTATTGGAATAGTCATCAAAAAACACACAAAAATCCATCACAAAGGTCATCAGCTGTCCCGAGCGAGGCCCTTTCGCCCTCTTGGAAAGCCATTTGACAATGCCCTGCATCCCGCCATTGACGGTGATGATTTTCACCATCCCACCAATCATTAAGGTGAATAGAATTATTTTGACATGCTCATCCGCAAAAAGCGCTCCTGCCAAATAGGTGTCTGCTACTCGAAGCAGTCCACCGCCTAACGCTTCCAACGGACCGCATCCGCCATAATAAGCCATGATGACCGCTCCCGTAAGGATTCCAAAAAACAGCGAGGAGATCACCTCTTTTAATAAAAGAGCCATCAGAATAGCCACCAAGGGTGGCAATATGGACATCCACAAAGGCATAATCACTTATTTTGTGCCAAAATTACAAATTATTCTTACCTTTGCAAAATTATTATGCCAATTTATCCTTAAACAATACACGCATGAAAAAATTATTCTTTGTAATGGCTTGTGTCATCGGAATGATGACTTTCACAAGCTGCGACCCATCAGCCATCGATGATTTGATGAAACAAAAACCCGAAATCTCCCTTCTCCAGGGCGAAGATCTTTTCACACACAACACTGGTGTCCGTGTAGGCACTGAACTGAATTTCCAAGTCAAAGTGGCCCCCAACTCAAGTAGCATGAGCCCGATAGCCAACGTGAAATTCACCGTCAAGGATCTCAATGGCAATCTTTTGAAGAGCGAGAGTCCTGAATTTGAAGATCCGTCTGTTGAAAACATCTTCGACTTCAGCTTCACCGCTGAGGACAGCGAGACAACTTATGTTTTCACTTTCACCGTCACCGACCAGGCTTCCAAGTCGAACGAAATCATTGTCAACGTGATCAGTTCAGAGGTTGTTGAGCCTATTAACGGCATCTACTCTGGCCTCATCAACCTCCACGGCTACATCACCACCAATGAGATCGCCGGCCACGAAACCTACAACCACGAAGAGAAAGAACTCAATGACATTCCCGTCACCATCTATTTCGGCGAAACCAACGAACAAGGCCAGGCCCACATCGGCATCGAGGTTGAAGACACTTATATGTCATTCTGGTGCCCCATGGAAGGCAACACCATCGACCTGAACGAATTTGTTTACTATCAATCCGTCGAACTGTTTGTCAATGTCGTCGTTGCAGTCACGGCCAACATCGACTGTGAGGTTGAAGACGGCGTCATGACACTGAGCGGCACTGCAGAGGGTATAGGTGAAGCCACTGTTCTCCTTGCCAAGCTTGATGTGAAACTCGAGGAAGGCACACTTGAGGGCACTCTCGTGGAGGTTACTGAATAATCGGTACTCACATAGAACAACAAAAAACGGGCCTCGAAAGAGGTCCGTTTTAGTTTGTAGCGGGGGCAGGACTCGAACCTGCGACCTTTGGGTTATGAGCCCAACGAGCTGCCTCTGCTCCACCCCGCATCGTGATTCAGGCTGCAAAATTAAATAGTTTTTTATATCTTTGCAAGCGTTTTAATGATTTTTTTTTGAGAAATGAGCCATAAAGCAGGTTACGTCAATATCATCGGACGCCCTAACGTGGGCAAGTCAACCCTTATGAATCAACTGGTTGGAGAGAAGATTTCCATCATCACCTCCAAGGCGCAAACCACACGCCACCGCATCCTCGGCATCGTCAACGGTGACGACTTCCAGATCGTATTTTCCGATACTCCAGGCATCATCAAGGACCCGGCCTACAAGATGCACGAAGTGATGAACCAGTTCGTCAACGTCGCCCTCATCGACGCCGACCTGATCCTCTTTGTGGTCGACATCACTGATAAAAAGGAAGAAGAAAAGACCATCGAACGACTGAAGTCGACCGAGATTCCTGTGTTTGTGCTCATCAACAAGATCGATCTATCAGACCAACAGGGTGTGGAACAGGCCGTGGCACATTGGGAGAAGGAGCTGCCCAACGCCACTGTTTTCCCCATCTCGGCACAGCATAACGCCAACATCCAGCACCTGTTTGAGCAGATTCTCACCAAACTGCCCGAGTGCCCACCCTACTTCCCCAAAGACGAACTCACCGACAAGTCGATGCGTTTCTTCATCACCGAGATCATCCGTGAGAAGATCCTCTTGAACTACCAGCAAGAGATCCCTTATTCCGTGCAGGTAGAAGTGGACTCTTATGAGGAAAGCGACAAGCGCATCGTCATCCGTGCCTCCATCTATGTAGCCCGCGACTCGCAAAAAGCCATCATCATCGGCAAGGGCGGCAGCGCCATCAAGAAACTCGGCATGCAAGCCAGAACCGACATCGAGGAGTTCACCGGAAAGAAAATCTTCCTGGAGCTCTTCGTGAAAGTCGATAAAGACTGGAGAGATAACGAACAAGAGTTAAAGAGATTCGGATACGAGGCTTAATTTTTTGTAATTTTGCCGCCAAAATACAACGACCATGTCAAACATCGTAGCAATCGTAGGCCGCCCAAATGTGGGCAAATCGACATTATTCAACCGCATGCTGAAGCAGCGCCAAGCCATCGTGGAAGAGACCAGTGGCGTGACGCGCGACCGGCATTATGGCAAGAGCGACTGGAACGGTAAGGAATTCACCGTGATCGACACCGGTGGCTATGTGATCGGATCGGACGACATCTTCGAGGAAGAGATCCGCAAGCAGGTCGACCTCGCCATCGACGAAGCCGATGTCATCGTTTTCGTGGTCAACGGCAGAGATGGGCTTCACGTACTCGACGAAGACGTGGCCATCATCCTGCGCCAGCAAAAAAAGCCCGTGCTGCTTGCAGTGAACAAGATCGACGAGCCTAACAAGGAAGCCTTGACCAGTGAGTTTTACGCCTTGGGGTTAGGCGACCCCTACCCCATCTCAGCCATGACGGGAGGAGGCACCGGCGACCTGCTCGACAAGGTTTGTGAGCTGTTGCCCAGCGACACCACCGACTTCGACACCAGCCTGCCTCGCTTCACCGTAGTAGGACGTCCCAACGTCGGCAAATCGTCGTTGATTAATGCCTTCCTCGGCACCGATCGCCACATTGTGACCAACATTGCAGGCACCACTCGCGACACCAACGATACCCGCTACAACGCTTTCGGCATGGACTTCATGCTGGTCGACACCGCTGGCCTCCGCAAAAAGAGTAAGGTTGAAGAAGACATCGAGTTCTACTCCGTGATGCGCTCCATCCGCGCTATTGAGAACTGCGACGTGGCCATCCTTATGATCGACGCCCAAAATGGCTTTGAGGCTCAGGACATGAACATCCTCCGTCTCATCGAGAAGAACCGTAAAGGTCTAGTGGTGGTGGTCAACAAATGGGACCTCATTGAGAAGGATTCCAACACCCATATCGCTTACGAGCAAGCTATCCGTGCCAAGACAGCACCGTTCACCGACTACCCCATCATCTTCACTTCAGCCATCAATAAACAGCGTATTTTCAAGGTGCTGGAAACTGCCCATCAGGTGTATGAGAACCGTGAGCGCCGCATCCCTGTACGTGAGCTTAACGACGTCATGCTTGAGATCATCGGCTCCGTACCACCACCGGCAGCTTCACGTGGTCGCTACATCAAGATCAAATACATCACCCAACTGAAGAGCGTTTTCCCGCAATTCATCTTCTTCTGCAATCTCCCGAAAGATGTGAAGGAGTCGTATGAGCGTTTCTTGGAAAATAAGATTAGGGAGAATTGGAACTTTACAGGTGTTCCCATCCAGATGATCTTTAAAGAGAAATAAGTCTACGATGGAGGATCAAAGTGTTAGGATTGATAAATGGCTGTGGGCCGCACGATTGTTTAAGACCCGTGCCATTGCCACCGACGCCATAAAAGGTGGCAAGGTGAAGATCGACGATGCACCTGTGAAGCCTTCAAGGGAAGTGAAAGAAGGCGACGTCATCCAAGTGCAGATTGAGCAATTGCACAAGGTAGTTCAGGTAAAGTCATTGATTAAGAATCGCGTTCCCGCCAAGATGGTGCCGGAAGTCTACACCGACCTCACGCCTAAGGAAGAATACGAACGCATTGAGTTCATGCATGCCTACAAGAGCGAGTGGCGCGACCGTGGTGCCGGACGCCCAACCAAGAAAGAGCGTAGGATGATTGAAAAAATGAAAGATGATCTTTGATCACTCACCGCGGTCGATGCGGAAAGTCTCGTAGCCCTGCTCGTCATAATAGATCCACAGCCCTACCATTCTGCCTTCTTTGTAGAAGCCATCCATCCATAAATTGCCGTTTTCGTAATACACCAACGACTTGCCCGTGCGTAGGTCTTTCTCGAAGAAGCCCTTGCTCTGCACCTTGCCATCCTGGAAATAAGAAATCCATTCGCCTTCACGGAGATCGTCCTTGGTATCTCCTTCCATATATACTGCACCGTTGTCGTAATAATGCACCTCATGGACACATTGATTGTCCTTGTTGTACAAACGTACTTTTGACGGCTGACCATTGTCAAAAGTAGTGATTACGCGCTCGGTCAGGCTATTGTTTCCTCCACAGCTGACAAAAACGAACAACAATGCGATGATGAAATAACGAACTATTCTCATTGATTCAAAGTATTAAGCCATTCTATTAAACAACAATCTTTCTCCTTTATGCTCTTCGTGGAAAGTCCCGTTTTCGTAAACCAAATTGCCATTGACAAAGGTATGGGTCACCTGAGCATGGACTTCCAAGCCATTGTATGGCGTCCAGCCGCACTTGGAGAATTCAGCCGCGTTGGTGATCATCCCTTGATGGTTCAAATCCACCAAGGCCAAGTCGGCATAATAACCTTCACGGATAAACCCTCGACGGTCAATCTGGTAC
>JAEEGH010002778.1_pt1 | contig 46737 bp, 25 predicted proteins | sample 9134181 | NCBI WGS metagenome assembly JAEEGH01 (sample SAMN16246544, study PRJNA631951) | gut metagenome | biome: gut microbiome; feature: rumen; material: DP-attached | host: Bos | place: Iran: Karaj | collected 2018-10
TCGGGTTGTTGGGGTCGACACCATATTGTGGCAGGCTCTCGCCATGGTAAGGCATGTATTCGCTCCAGAAAGCAACACCACCTGTTGAGGGGCCATAGTGGCCTTGGTGGTCGCTGAAGTTGAATTCATAGGCCATCATGACTTCCTTGTTGCTGTTCCAAACGGCTGAAGTCCAACGAGGATAGCAGAAGGATTCATCCAAGAGAACGCCCGGAGCGGGGTCGTGGAAGTACACCTTTCTTTCCCAAGTTTCACCATTGTCGGTGGTATAGAGCACCATACCGTCGGTATAGCCAGTGTTGATGACGAGGCCTAGGAGGTTGTCTTCAGTGAGATCCATCCAATAGTAGCTGTTGGTGCCGTGTTCGGTGCCGTATTCAGCGGTGAGGAAAGGAAGTTCGACACAGGTCTTGTCCCAAGTCACACCGTCTGACGAGCGCCAATATCTAATGGCACCGGTCACGCCATTGTCTTCGCCTGAGAAGACGGCAGCGACCACATGGATGATGGAATGGTCAGGTCCGGAAGTAGCAACGCAGGGGTGCGACCACACATCAGTACCAATGTTGAGCGTGGATGCAACACTGTTAGGTGTCATCTCGTCCTTGTTTTCCACGATGTAAATGTTGAGGTTGTTAGAGGTGTGGGCAGCTACCACAAGGCCATTGTCTTTGTAGCGAGCGATAGAGCCGAAACCAGTTCTGTCGGATTCGATACGGCCTTCCAGTGGAGTCCATTCATCGGCGTTGAAATCGTAAGTTCCAATGCCAGTGCCACGATCAGAGAAGTTAGCGTCTGTGGAGATGGTGTAGGCAAAGTTAATCTTGCCATCGGGCCAAACTACGGTTCTGTTGATGAAGCCGTGGTTGGTTTGCCAGTCATAGAAGGTGTAGTCGAGTGAGCCTTCGCTGCGGGTCATATTCGGCTCGCTTTGCACGTTCTCGAAGCTTTCCATGCCTTTGGTTGCATACATGGTGGCATCATTTTTCTTTATGTCGTTTTTCGACATACTTCTCACTTGTGAGTAGCCAGCTGTGGCCACCAACAAGACTAATGCTAAAGTAAATAACTTTTTCATTTTGAATGAGTTTAATTAATAATTAAGTTGATTAGTTGTTGTTTGTTCAATAATAATTTGGGGGCAAAGATAGGGATTTTTTATAAAAAAGGAGGCTTTTGGCCTCCTTTTTTACAAAAAATCTCAAAAATTTTACTTCACGATGAACTTCATGGTGTTCTCGAAGCCGTTGGCTTTCACGGTGACGAAGTAGATGCCACTGTTCAGTTCAGCGGTGCTGATGCTCGGGCGGTTGATACCCGTGCTGATGTTCACGCTCTTGTTCATCACGTTCTGACCCATGATGTTGTAAACGCTGATGCTCATTTCTGAGGGTTGTGAAGCGTTCACTTCGATGTTCAGCACATCGCTGGTGGGGTTAGGATAAACGCGGGTAGCAGTCATCGGGTTCACAGCTTCTTCAACGCCGTCGTAACCAGGCATGCTTGGGTTAATCTTCACGGCATAGATGAAGTTTTCGGTCAGTTGGCCGCCGTTACTTTGCGGATAGTCGTCGCTGATGTCAAGGTAGAGGCCTTGGGCATCGTCGCCTGAATAGAGAATCCAGAAATTGTTGTTATGACCAACGGGGCTGGCGGTGCAAGGATATTGTTCCTCATACTCGTGGACAAAGTCCTCAGAGAGGTTGATGGCATCGTCGAACCATTGGTTTTGGCTGTCCTTAGCACTGACATAGATACTTCTGTAGGAGAAGTTTGTACCAGCATTGATTCTCACTTCCGACCAGACGCTGTAGCAAATGACAACGTTGCCGTTCTCGTCGACGGAAACGCCAGGCATGGTGGCGCAACCGAGTGAACGATAGTGCCAGCTGGCACCAGTGGCGTTCTCATAGCTGCCATAGTAACCATCGCCATCTTCGTCGATGAGACCTAAGATGCGGAGGTTGGCTTCGTTGCCGTCGGTTTCGGCGAGTTCCATGATACGCTCAGGCATCAGGGTGTAGCCAACGCCATTGGCTTGCCATTCGGGGTGGTTGGCATCGTTGCTGAAGGTACCGAAGATCGGGATTTCGTGACCGCCTTGGGGGTTGGTGTAGTTGGAGTTCCAGTAGCAGATGCCGAAGCCATAGATAGGCCAGTAGGTGTAAGAATCGGCATCAGCCACCTTCCAGTGGAACAGACCAAAAGCAGCGTGGACAACACCATTGTTGTCGATGGCAATGCTGTGGGAGTTGTCGCCAGTTTGGATGGAGTCGGTCATGCCTTCCGGATAGTCGGCGAAGTCGATGGCGTGGACAGGATTGCCGTCAGCACCGAGAATTGGGAAAGGAGCAATGATTTGGCGTTCCCAAGTCTCACCGTTGTCGTGAGAGATCATGTAGAACACCTCGGTGGTGTAACCCTCAAACATGACAGCAACATTGTCGCCATTGGCGGCCATCACGTAGTCGTCGGCGCTGAGTTGGTTACGATACTCGCCTTCGGCCTCGTTGTCAACGCCGGGGAAATCAATCATTTCGCTCCAGGTCTGGCCACGGTCGGTGGAACGGACATAGTAAATGTGGTTGTCATAACCATCGCCCAAAGAAATCTGCTTGGCGAACACAACATGCACATATTGGTCGTCGGGACCGCTGCAGATTACTCTCGGCCAAGTGGGGCTACCGTAGTCAGCACCCCAGTTCTTGAGGAGCGTCCATTCGCCTTCGCCCTTGGTGGGACGGTAGTAAACGTTGACGCCAGTAGCGTGTGAAGCGAGGATTTCGCCTTCACCGCAAGCGGCGATGCTCGGCCAACCTGACTTCATGGGTTCTTGACGGACTTCGGGTTCTTCACCCATGCCTTTGGTGTCGGGGGTGTAGAAGTTGTAACCAGTACCACGATCCGGGAAACCGGTGTTTTGTGAGTGATCCCAGGTGGCAGTGAAGGAAGCGCAGCCGTCGGGCCACACGGCGATACGGTTGCCGAGGGCGGAGTTGGACTGCAAGTCGTAGTTGGTGGTCATGGCATTGAACTCTTGGTAGTTTTCGCTATCTCTGGTAGCATTGACCATGTTCGGAGCCATGTTGAACTGGATACCTTGAGCGGCAGAGCCGTCGATTTGGCGGACTGCGCTGGGCTTCTGAGCCGTGGTGCTGATGTTCTTGGCATCACGGGCGTTTCTCTGTGCAAAGCCGGTCATTGCGACGGCCATTGCGAGTGACATGAATAAAACTTTCTTCATGATGTTTGTTGATTAAATTAGTAATTATAAATTGTGATAAGTCTCTTCATTTGGGCTGCAAATATAAACATTTTGGTAAATACAATGGTTAAAGTGGCAATTTTTTATTCAATTTGTCCCATTGCATAAATAATTGTTCTATCTTTACACCCTCAAAATTGAATCGATATGAAGAAAATTTTATTACCTATTCTGCTCTTGACACTTGGCGCATGCACGATGCAGCCCAAGGCCGACTATGTTACTGATGCAGCCGCTTACGTTGACCCGTTCATCGGGACTGGCGGACACGGCCATACCTTCCCGGGCGCTACGGTGCCCTTCGGCATGGTGCAGTTCAGCCCCGACACTCGCATGAACGACTGGGACGGCTGCTCGGGCTACCACACCTCCGACCACACCATCCTCGGCTTCAGCACCACCCACCTCAGCGGCACGGGCTGCTCTGACTACGGCGACTTCCGCTTCATGCCTATTGTGGGTGAAGTAAAACTTGATAAAGGTGTTGAGGAAAACACCGCTTCGGGCTATCGTTCAGCATTCAAGCATGAGAACGAGGACGCCAAGGCTGGCTATTATGCCGTCCTTCTTGATGACTATAATACTAAGGTGGAACTCACCGCCGGCGACCGTGTGGGCATGATGCGCTGCACCTTCCCGCAAAGCAATGATGCCCATTTGCTGTTGGATATGGTGGAAGGCGTCAACGATGAGTTTGTGTATGAGGCCAATCTTCAGGTGGAAGGCCCGAATGCCATCAGCGGTTTCCGCCGCACCCGTGACTGGGCTCGTGAGCAATACCTCTATTTCTATGCCGAGTTCTCCCAACCTTTCACTGACTATACCTTTATTAATATGGCCGACTCACTTAAGACCGAGCCTGACAGTGTGAAAGCCAATAGGATAGAAGGTGAACACATCAAAGCATATTTCGACTTCAATACAGCGGCCAATGAGCAACTGGTGATGCGCATCGCCATCTCCGCTGTCGACGTGGAAGGGGCGAAAAACAACCTCAAGGCCGAGCTTGCCGAGAACGATTTTGACTTCGATGCGCTGAAGAAAAAGGCCTACGACAAATGGAACAAGGAATTGCTCCGTTATGAGGTGAGCGACTCCAACGAGTCGAACAAGACGGTGTTCTACACGGCTTTGTATCACTGCATGGTCGCGCCCAACCTCTTCAGCGATGCCGACGGCCGCTATCGCGCCCATGACTTGAAAGTCTACAAGTCAGAGAGACCGGTCTACACCGTTTTTTCGCTGTGGGACACCTTCCGCAGCTTGCATCCACTCTTCAGCCTGATGCAACGCGAACGCACTTTGGACTTCATCAACACCTTTATAAATAAATACGAGACCAACCCACACCACATGCTGCCCATCTGGGAACTGGCCGCCAATGAGACCTACTGTATGATTGGCAATCATGCCATCCCCGTCATCGCCGACGCCTATTTTGCAGGCATTCGCGACTTCGATACAGAGAAAGCTTTGGAAGCCATGGTCAATTCGTCGAGAGACGACTTCCGCGGTATGGGAGCTTACATGAAATATGGCTACATCCCGATTGAGGTGGAAGGCGAGGCTGTTTCCAAGACCTTGGAATATGCCTACGACGACTGGTGTGTGGCCCGTATGGCAGAAGACATGGGCATGGCCGATATTGCCAAGGAATTCTATGCCCGTGCTCAAAACTACAAGAATATCTACAATCCAGAGAATCAGTTCTTCCAAGGCCGTAGAAACGGTGGCTGGACGCGCCCCTTCGATCCCGCACAGGTTAATTTCACATTGACGGAAGCCAACTCCTATCAATATGGTTTCTTTGTTCCTCAGGATATCAACGGCCACATCGACCTGATGGGCGGCTGGAATGCTTACGGCGCGAAGCTTGACGCGCTGTTCAACGCACCTACCGACCTTACGGGTAGGGTGCAACCCGACATCACCGGCCTTATCGGCCAGTATGCGCATGGCAACGAACCGAGCCACAATACCGTGTATATGTACAACTTCGTAGGTCAGCCCACCAAGACGCAGTACTACGTGAAAAAGGTGATGGATGACTTTTACACCGACCGTCGCGATGGTTACGCAGGCAATGAAGACTGCGGCCAGATGTCGGCGTGGGGCGTGTTGTCGGCTATGGGCTTCTATCCTGCCACACCCGCTTCGGGATATTATGTGCTGGGTTTGCCCCGTTTCGAGAACTTAAGGCTGACCTTTGAAAACGGCAAACAGTTTAAGGTGATTGCCAAGAACCTGAGCAATACGAACTGCTATGTGGCATCGGTGAAGCTGAATGGAAAACCATTGGAGCGTAGTTACATCACGTTCGACGAGGTGTTTAATGGCGGCGAATTGGAGTTCACCATGACCAACGATATCAATTCCGCATGGGCTACAAAACCTGAGAATTGCCCCGTGGTGCGTGTTCCAAGCGAATCCGTCGTTATCGTCCCGACCATCAATGCCTTGTCCGACACCTTCTTCGACAGCCTGATGGTCAGCATGAGCCATCCTGTTGAGGGTGCCAAGATCTATTACACCTTGGACGGCACTGAACCTTCGGATACCGCTTTCTTGTACGAGAGCCCCATCTGCTTGAAGCAGAACGCAGTGGTGCGGGCTGCCGCTTTGCAGGATGGACGCTGGAGTCAAGTGATTGACGCCCAATACTATCTTATCGATGCGCGCCATAGCGTGAAGTTGGAGAACAAGTATAATGAGCAATATGAGGCTGGTGGCCTCAAGGCGCTCATCGACCATCAGCGTGGTGGCGAGAACTTCCGCACTGGTTCGTGGCAGGGCTATTATGGTGTCGACCTTATCGCTACGGTCGACTTGGGCGTTTCGAAACGCATCAACCGTTTGGCAGGCAGCTTCTTACAAGAGATCTACTCTTGGATTTGGATGCCGACGGAGGTGGAGTATTTCGTCAGCGATGATGGCAAGAATTTCCGCAGCGTAGGTAAGGTGAAGAACGACGTGCCTCAAGATGCAGACGGCGCCTTTATTCAAGAGATGGAGGTGCGTCCGCGTACCAATGCGCGTTATGTGAAGATGGTGGCCAAGACCATCGGCACCTGCCCTGAGGGTCATGTCGGTGCCGGCCAAAAGGCTTGGATTTTCTGTGATGAATTGGTGATAGAATAGGAGATTCCCCTTCGGGAATGGAGGGTACTTATAGTTCCAAGCGGCGGCAGAGCCAGTTATTATCCGGTAAATGTTACTACCGCCGCTTGAAACACTGACATAAGCTCCATTCCCGAAGGGAATCTAAATAAATGAATTTTGAATCTTTAAATCTTTAAATCCGAAAATATGAAAGAAAGCATCGTAATTCTCGCCGGCGGTGGTCCGGCACCCGGAATCAACACGGTTATCAGTACCGTGGCTAAGACCTTCCTCAAGGACGGTTATCGCGTACTCGGCCTCAACGACGGCTACAAGAACCTCTTCAAGCCCAATCCCGATGTGGTTGAGATGGACTTCCTCTATGCCGATGCCATTCTGAAGCAGGGCGGTTCAGCCTTGAAGATGAGCCGTTACAAACCGAAAAATGAGGAGTTTAACACCGAGTTCTTTGTCAAGAACAACATCAAGTTGTTGGTTACCATCGGCGGCGACGACACCGCTTCGACGGCCAACCGCATCTCGAAGTTTTTGGCCAGCAGTGGCTTCCCCATCCAAAACATCCACGTGCCAAAGACCATCGACAACGACCTTCCGTTGCCTGAGGGTAGCCCCACCTTCGGCTATTACTCCGCCAAGGATGCCGCCGTGCATTTGGTGCAGACCATCTACGAAGACGCCCGCACCAGCGGCAACTGGTTTGTGGTGTCGGCCATGGGTCGTGAAGCCGGTCACTTGGCTTTCGGTATGACTTCGGCCTGCCATTGCCCGATGGTGGTCATCCCCGAGATGTTCAACAAGACCGCTGTTACCTTTGACGCCATCATCAAGTTGGTGGTCAGCTCCATCGTGAAACGTAAGCTGTTGGGTGTCAACTATGGCGTGGTCATCATCAGCGAAGGTGTGTTCCACTTCATGAGCGATGAGGAAATTGAGAAGTCGGGTGTGGCCTTTACCTACGATGAGCACGGCCATCCTGAATTAGGCAACGTCAGTAAGGCTCACATCTTCAACCTTTTGCTGCAACAAAGGCTGAAAGCTTTGGGCATCAACGTGAAGAGCCGTCCGGTCGAAATCGGTTACGGCATCCGTTGCGTCGAGCCTAACGGCTACGACCTGACCTATTGCTCATTGCTGGGCTACGGCGTGAAGAAACTCTTCGATAAAGGCGTAAGTGGCGCTATGGTCACGGCCAATCCTAAGGGCGAGATTGAACCGCTCTATCTGAAGGATGTCGAGGACGAGAACGGCAAGATCAAGCCGCGTTTGGTCAACCTGAACGGTCCGAAGGCCGAGTTGATTTTCAACGACGGTCTTCAATACATTATGCCTGCCGATTACGAAGCTGCTAAAGCTTACCTGCCCAATCCTGAAGAATACGATTTCAAGAAGATCTTGAAGTGGTAAGCTTGTAGGGCTGTCGTACCACGGCAGCCGATGATGGTTTGACATACAGCGGCTGTCACGATGTGACAGCCTTACAAAGCCAGAACAGAAAGCCGCCCCGATATTACGAGGCGGCTTTCATTATTTATGAAAACAAAACCTTTATTTCCGTAAATTCACCTTTTGTGTCATTACGCCATTCTCCATCTCAATGCGAACGAGATACATGCCCGATTCGTAACGGCTCAGATCGAGGGTGGTGTTGCCTTCGGCTTCAGCCTCCATGAGTTTTTGTCCCAGGAGGTTGCTCACGGTGATGTGCATCGTGCCTTGGCCTTCAATGTTGAGCAGACCGTTGGTTGGGTTGGGGTAGACATCGATGTTTTTATCGGTATTCTCTTCGATATCGGTGATCCAGAACCCCACATCCGACCATTCCGATTCGCATTGCTCTTCTCCACGGATATAAACGCAGTTGACAGAGTAGTAGACGAATTCGCTTTGAATCAAATCGTATGTATTGTCGAAGTACTCGTAGCTATTGTTGCCATCGTAAGGGATTTCAGCGACGAGTACCTCGTCCTTGTAAGCTCCTGTTGAGCGAAGCACTTTGAAGTGATGCAGGTTGGCTGTGATGTCGGGGCGATCCCATGAGATATAGGCACCATACTCTTCGTCATCGTGCCATTGGTATTCGCCTTGCAGGTTCTGTACAGGGTAGCAGGCCAGCGGAGCTTCCTCGCAGTTATTCTCGTAGGTCATAAACACTCCATCTTCGAGGTCGGCCGAGGTGTAGAGCTCATTGCCTGCATAATCGAGGATGCTGAAAGAACACTCAAAGTCAGTGTCGTGCTCTTCGTAGGCATGATACCAACCATGGTTCCAGATGAAGTTGAGGTTGCCACGCAGCAAAGGCAGGTCGACGACTAAATCTGAGCCTTGCGTCATGGTGACCACTGCAATGCGCTGGCCGCTTTCGGAGGTCACGCTGATGGCGGCACCTTTCCACCCGTCACCACCGTCGTCGTGGAGTTGGAAAACGACATTGCACTTCTCGCCCACAAGGACGCTGCGGTAGGTGGTGCGGCTGATTCCGGCTTCGTTAGTCACATAGATGGCGTATTCGTATAGGCCTGGTTCAAGGCCATTGTCCACGTATTCCATGTCAGCACCCACTTGAGCATCGGTCAGTTCGGCGATGACCTCAAAGTTGCGGCGGATGGTGACGGAAGTGAGTTCAGTCAATGCATTGCCGTTGAGGTCGAGGGTGGGGTTGGTCCAGCTGAGTTGCACACCGTTGAAATCGGCATTTTCAAAGGCTTGCATATTGGCCACGCTGTCGGGACGGCTGTAGTAGATGTCGCCCTGCGGGATAATGTGTCCTGTGAAACCGTTCATCTGGTTGAAGGCATAACGTGTGGTGTTGAGCGCACCGATGGGGCACCAGGCATTGTCGCGACCGCTCCAGCCCCAGTTGAAGTGGAAGTAGTCATTCTCATCGTAGCCGTCGCACACGTAGGCGTGACCACCGGCACCGCTGTCGTCCTGACCGCTGTAGTAAAGGGGCAGGAGTTCATCCAATCCACCATTTTTCAGCATCTGGGCCCATTCTTCGTTGCTATAGCCCCAGCCTGGCCACCAACCACCTCCGTAGTTAGTTAAATGGTCTTCGCAGTTGTAACGGAAATAACTACGCAGTGAATTCGACACGGCATCGGAATAGGCACCACTACCACTACCGCTGTACATCATGTCAACGGAAATGCCTAGATGATGCAGAAGTTGGGCGATTTCGAAGTATTCCTCTTCGGTGCTGGTGGAATCCAATGTGTTGGGCATCAGCTCGAAGTGATATTCGGTTTCGCCGAAATTGGCTGACTGTTGGGCGTAGCCATCAGGGTAGTAGCTATGCGATCCCACACCTTGGGCAGGCCATTCCCAAAACTTCATCACCATGCCCATTGCTGTGGCGACGCAACCTGCGTACACATGACCGCCATTGCCTTCAGGGTCTTCGGGGCATTGGCTGTTCCAAGGGAAGTTCTGGTTCCAGAGGGTTTGGCAGAGTGGGCCAACCACAGCACGAGTCTGCTCACCGCGGTTGAGGCCGCCATTCTTGGACACGGCGTTCCATTCAGCGACAATGTCGGGCGTGGCTGTGAGGTTGTGCTCGCGAACGTATTGGATTTCTTCGCGGAAGCCGTCCAAGGTGAATTGGAAGCCTTCCGACACGTTTTGCGGGTCAAACTGTCCCGTGGTGGAGTAGGCCAGGATGGGCTTCACGCGGTCGTCTGCTGCCACGATGACGAAGCCTTCGCCGTTGCTGACGTTAAAGACATAGTAGTCGGTGGCATCGCGGTTGGCGGCGACAGAGACCAGATTCAGTTGGATGTCAGCGGTTTTTTGGCTGATAGCGGTGGTGCTCAAGAATTTGGCACCTAGTTTTTGTGCCTTCTGTTGACTGACGGGGCCGGCCAACAAGTTACCCAAAGTGAGGGCGGCAAGGCATAAGGTTAGAAAGGTTTTTCTCATTGTTTCAACTATTGTTTGTTTAAATATTAAAGACTGTTTTATTATTAGGTGCGAAGCAACATTAAGAAATAACGAATACTTGAGCAGTTTTAGTAACCTTCGCTGACCGCTATGACAACGAGGGTGAAGTAGAGGATCCAGAAAGGAATCATCACGATGCTGAGGATGAGCCCTACCTTGGAAGTGATGCGGCCAGCATTGAGCATGCCTTCTCCAGTATATGTATCGGGGTTGGCAGCAATGGCGTCGTAACCTTCATTCGCCTTACGTTTACCTATGGCTGCTAAGATAAAGCCAGGGATGATCAGCGAGCTGAAATTGATGGAAAGGATGCCAAGCACCATTGAGGCAATGGCTGTGGGAGCGAGAAGCTTGGCTTGTTGTTTGGCTGGTTTTGCCGGTTTGAGAGGCGCAGAGCATTGAGGACAGACTTCTTCTGTGTTGTCAACCAAAGCCCCGCAATAGGTGCATTTGATTTTTGTGTCTCCGTTCATGATATTGCTGTTTTTTATAGCGTTATTCTTTCAGCTTTTTGTATCTGAAACGTTTGGGCTCTACATTGCCGAGACGTTTCATCTTGTTTTCTTCATATTCCGAGTAGCTGCCCTCGAAGAAATACACTTGTGAGTTGCCCTCAAAAGCGAGGATGTGGGTGGCTACACGGTCGAGGAACCAGCGGTCGTGGCTGATGATAACGGCACAGCCAGCGAAGTTCTCCAAGCCTTCCTCCAAGGCACGGAGCGTATTCACGTCGATGTCGTTGGTGGGTTCGTCCAAGAGGAGCACATTGGCTTCCTGCTTTAAGGTGAGGGCAAGGTGCATGCGGTTGCGTTCACCGCCCGAGAGCACGCCAGCCTTCTTTTGCTGGTCGTTGCCACCGAAGTTGAAGCGCGAGACATAGGCACGCGAGTTCATGCTGCGTTTGCCCAACTGGATGAGTTCGTTCCCGCCGCTGATGACTTCCCAAACCGTCTTTTCAGGGTCGATGTCAGCGTGCTGTTGGTCGACATAGCCGATCTTCACGGTCTCACCGACTTCGAAAGTACCAGAATCGGGTTGTTCCAAGCCCATAATGAGGCGGAACAAGGTGGTTTTACCTGCACCGTTGGGCCCGATGACACCCACGATGCCGCCTTGCGGCAGGCTGAAGTTGAGGTTCTCGAATAATAACTTGTCGCCGTATGCTTTGGTGACATCGTGTGCCTCGATGACTTTGGTGCCTAAACGGTCGCCATTGGGGATATAGATTTCGAGTTTCTCTTCCTTTTCCTTCACGTCTTCATTGAGCATCTTCTCATACGATTCCAAACGGGCTTTGCCCTTGGCATGACGGGCCTTCGGAGCCATGCGCACCCATTCCAACTCTCTTTCAAGGGTCTTGCGGCGTTTGCTTTCGGTCTTCTCTTCCATGGCGAGGCGGGCGGTCTTCTGGTCGAGCCACGAGGAGTAGTTGCCCTTCCACGGGATGCCTTCGCCTCTGTCCAATTCAAGAATCCAGCCTGCCACATGATCGAGGAAGTAACGGTCGTGGGTGACGGCGATGACGGTGCCCTTGTATTGTTGCAAGTGGCTTTCCAACCATTGGATGCTCTCGGCATCGAGGTGGTTGGTGGGCTCATCAAGGAGCAGAATGTCAGGCTCTTGCAAGAGGAGTCTGCATAAAGCCACACGGCGGCGTTCGCCGCCGGAAAGGTTGCATACGGGTGTGTCGCCATCAGGGCAGTTGAGGGCATCCATGGCGCGCTCCAATTTGTTGTCGAGTTCCCAAGCGTCATGTTGCTCGATGAGCTCGGTGAGTTCGCCTTGACGGGCAATGAGTTTGTCGAAGTCGGCATCGGGCTCGGCAAACTTGTTGTTGATTTCCTCGTATTCCTTGAGAATGTCGACAATCTCCTGCACGCCTTCTTCCACCACTTGGCGGACGGTCTTGTTGTCGTCGAGTTGCGGCTCCTGATCGAGCATTCCAACGGAATAGCCAGGCGAGAAGACCACTTCGCCGTTATAGGATTTCTCCTTGCCCGCGATGATGCGCAGTAGGGTTGATTTTCCTGCTCCATTCAGACCGATGATGCCGATTTTGGCGCCATAGAAGAAGGAGAGGTAGATGTCTTTCAATATTTGTCTTGACGGCGGGATGATTTTGCTCACGCCTACCATCGAGAAGATGATTTTTTTGTCGTCGGGTTGTGCCATATTCAGTTGTCAGTTGTCAGTTGTTCAGTTGTTCAGTTGTCAGTTGGGTCATGGCGTGTTCCATGATGGCGGTTGCCTTGCCCCAATCATACACGCGGTTGGTGAAATTGTATCCTGCTTGCGCGATTTGTTCGGCCTTTTCTTTGTTGGTCAGCAGGGTGATGATGTGTTGTGCCATCTCCTCGGCATTATTGCCAATGAGGATTTCCTCGTTGGGCTTGGCACCCAAAGAGGCATTGGCCAAGGGAGATGTGATGGCAGGTAGGCGCATCGACATGGCCTCCAGTAGTTTGTTTTGCAAGCCTGTACCAATGCGCATAGGCGCGATGAAGACACGACTTTGGGCGTAAGCATCGCGGATGTCATCAAGCCAGCCGCTGACGATGATGCGTTCCGAGGCGGTCTTCTTGACCTTTGGGTCTGGGGTGGCGCCAGCAATATAAAGTTTCACGTTAGGAAGTGTTTTCCACACGATGGGCATAATCTCATCGGTTAGGTATTCCACGGCATTCACATTGGGTGGGTAGCTCATGTTGCCAGTGAAAACGAGGTCGTATTGCTTTTCTTTTTCTTGCGGGTTGAAATAGGTGTGGTCGACACCGTTGGGGATGATGAGTATTTCGTTGCGCTTCGGATGCGGGAACAAATCGCGGTCAGGTTCACTGATGATAGTCTTCACGTTGAAGTCTTCAAAGGTAGCTGCCTCATAGCGTTTTAGGCGTTGGTATTCCATATTAAATATTGGCCGTGTTACGAATGAGGCTATCTCGGCGCGACGTTTCATGCCGTACGAGAAAATATCTTGATAGTCAATGGCTTTAGGAAAATCTTTGTAACGGATGTATTCTGCCACACGGAGCAATTGGCCGAAGAGGATATTAGGCTTGTGCTTGGAAATCTGGGTGTCGATTTTTTTTGTAGCCTTGTGGTTGTAGAAGTAACCGCATTGTAAGGGCAGACCTTTGAAAAATGCGCGGATGAGCCCCCAAAGAATCTGCAGCTTTGTGATTCTGATGAAGTTGATGGACTGACAATAGGGCTGCAAAGCCCGAAAGGCATCTTGTTCGTTGACTTTAGGGTCGTCATTCAATGCACAAAGGACAATCTCGTTATGTTTGGCGAGCTGCTTTATCTGATTGAAAGCCCGTAATTTATCGCCTTTCTCAAGTGGGTAGGGGATACGGGGCAGGAGGACGAATATCTTCATCGCATGATTAATTGGGGGACAAAGATAGTAAAAAAGTTGAAAACACTAACCTCCGCTAAAAACAAAAACCCCAACTTCGTTCATGAAGGGAAACTCCCTACAGAAACGAAATCTTGCTTCCTGGCTTAATCTGCTCGTAAAACATCAGCAGTCGGGCGATGATCTTACGGTTGTCGTAGGTCTCTTCGACAAGTTTCCTTGCGGCGCGACCTATGCGTATTGCTATCTCAGGGTTCTCGTAAAGGCTACGGATGGCTTCCACCATTTTAGCCTTGTTTTCGGCGATGATGATGTTTACTTCTTCGTCGTAGAGGATGCCTTCAGCGCCCACTCGGGTGGTGATGACAGTCTTGCCTAACGCCATCGACTCGATGATCTTGATGCGGATACCACTACCCGAAAGCAAAGGCACGATGGCTACGTCATGATTTGTGACAAATTCCTTAGCATCTGGTACTTCACCAATGACATTGACATTCGGGTTTTTCATAACGGTAAGCCATTCGGGCATGGAGCGGCCGGCTAAGTGATAGACGAAATTAGGTACCTTCTCTACTGTCTTTGGCAGTACCTCGTCTATGAACCAACGAATGCCTTCTTCGTTGGGCATCCAATTCATGGAACCTATATGGTAGAATTTGGGTTTCCCTTCTATTTCGGATTTGGGAATAAACTGCTCGGGATAAATGCCATACGGGATGTCGATGATGGGCTTGGAACAGTATTTTCTGAAAAATGCGGCATCCTTGCGCGTGATGGCGGCAATGCCATCGACGGTCTCAAGGGCATTGAGCTCGTATTCTTTCAGTGTCTTGGCCAAGTGGTTGATGTACCACCGTTTGACAAAAAACTTGGTTTCTTTGGCGATACGTTCCCAAATTTTGTGCTCTACATTGTGTGAACGCAATACAATCATTGCCTTGCTGTGCTTGCGGATGGTCTCCACGTAAGGAGCCATGTAAAGCATTTCTAATTGAACCACATCAAACTGTTCTTTTTCAAGCACTTCTACTAACCTGCCCTTGAACTCTTTTGAAATGAAACGCTCCACATGATAGGATTTTTTGGTGAACAAATTGAAAAAAGCGTTCGAGGGCTTGACGCTCAAGTCGACATCAATGAGCTCAATGCCAGTCTTTTTTTTGTATTCTTCGGGAATGTCACTTTCCTTGACATGGTATTTCTCACTGTTGATCGCCAATATCTTGACCTGATTTCCCGCTTCGAGCAGTCCGGTAATGATGCTATTCATTGCCATAGGACCGCCTTCGGAAGCGGGGTAGGGAGGTTTGTTGCAGAGTAGAAGTATTCTCATAATGTAGAGTTAAGACTATTGATTTGGCTTCGTTCCTTCGACTCTTTCGACAGACTCAGGAACGGGCTTAGGGACCGAGAATTTAGAAACCTTGTGGTGTCTGAAGAGTTTTTGCAAAGCTTTTTTCCAGCTGTCGCCGTCGAATAGAGCGGCATCGGTGGTGGCCTTGAAGGTGAAGAAGAGTCCGACAGGAAGTAATACGAGCGAAGAGAGCCACACACCGAGGAACATGTTGAGGTCACCGAAGACGGCCATACGCTCGGCAATGGTCGAGATGAGGTGGTAGATGATGAAAAACACCACGGAGATGACTACAGGCAGTCCCAATCCACCTTTACGGATGATGCACCCCAATGGCGCTCCAATGAAGAAGAAGATGAGACAAGCGATACTCAAAGTGAATTTCTTGTGCCATTCCTTCTTGTGCTTGTTGATGTTCTCGATTTGTGATTTGAAGTCAATTTTGTTAAAGGAAAGGTTGTCTTTTGCGTTTTGGGCGGTGCCAAAGGCCATGCTGAGGATGGTGGAGCGCGTCTCGCCTTCATAACGGTCAAGTAATGGCCAACTCAAAGGGATGCAGGTGTCTGCCACAATGCTGTCGGGGATGGGTGTTGTGATGTCATTAGGGGGGACCCTGGTGTGCAAATTGTTATAATTGGTCCACCGTCGTGAGAAGCCTTGTGTGAACGCCTCTTGTTTGCCTACGAAACGGCGTTGAAGCGAGTCCAAAGAGGTAGAGAGTTGTCGGATGTTCATCATCTGCTGGTACGACTTATACATGTCTTCACTCGAACGGGTCATATCGAACGAGGCCAAACTGAATTTGATTTGCTCTTGTTTAAATGACATGCGCTCGAATGGTCGCTTTTCCTTGAAGTTATCGGGGGTGAGATCGGTGTAGTTATATCCATCGTATAGCGTGAAAATGATATTGCGTTGGTTGGGACTCATCGACATCATGCCCGAGTCGGCAGAGATGATTTTGGTGTTGCCTTGGTGGTCGGTGTGGTCATAGATTTTTACACCATAGATATGGCTTCCGTCTTTGCCTTTTTTCTCCACGTAAATGACGTAGTTGTCAATGTCCTTGTAAAACACCCCTTCCTTGATGTTGAAAGCCAGTTTCTGTCGTTGTACGTCGGTAAGCAAAGTGCGCCATTTGAGGGTGGCGATAGGGATGATGCTGTTGGATATGAAGAAAGCCAATACGCTGATAATCAAAGAGAAATTCAATAAGGGTCGCATCACTTTCCACATGGAGATGCCGGAAGCTTTCATGGCCACAAGCTCGTAGTGTTCGCCAAGGTTGCCAAAACACATCAGCAAAGCAAGCAGCAAGGCCAGGGGCAGCGACATGGGAATGGCCGTGATGGAAGTGTAAAACAGAAGCTCTGCCAATATTTTGATTTCCAGACCTTTACCAACCAAATCATCGACATAGAGCCATACGAATTGCATCACCCATACGAACACCACGATGAAGAAGGTGAGGAAAAAGGTGCCCAAAAACGATTTGGTGATATACTGGTAGAGTTTCTTCATTTTAAATAAAACGCTGCAAAGGTAGAAAAATTTCACCCTTTGAAGAGAGCATGGGGTATTTTTCTATATTTGCAGCAAAAATACATGCATTATGAACCAACTTGATTATTTGAAAGGGCTTAACATAGCCATTACTATCAGCGCCAAAGACGGCGAAATCCTTTACCAAAACGACAGTAGCATCGAAGTGAACGGCGACGCCCGTGGTCGCGACCTTATGGGATGCCACAACGCACGCTCGCAGCAAATCATCCGCCATCTTTTGGACGATGCCGCAACGAATGTCTATACGATTTCGAAGAAAGGCAAGAAGAAACTCATCTATCAGACACCTTGGTACGAGGACGATGCCAAGCAAGTTGTCGGCGGACTCATCGAGTTTTCCATCATCCTGCCCGATGAGATGCCGCATTACGACCGCGACCAACCAAAACCCTCCAACAGCTAAACACTAATCCCCCAATAGTCATGAAAAAAGCATTTATATTTTTATTAATGGTGCTTCCGCTCATCGGAGTGAAAGCCAACGACGGTGTGTTCTATGCCCAAGGTAACCATCTGATTCCCATTACCGAAACTGACATCAGCGTGAAGAAGGAAGTGCTGACCATCAACAAAGTGGGTGAGGTTATCAAGGTTACCGTTTATTACGAGTTTTTTAATCCGGTGAAGGCCAAGGACTTGCTTGTTGGCTTCGAGGCGCCGCCACCTTATCCTTATGAGGAGGATTATATGGCCGTGTTTCCCGAGCAGCCTCACATGAGCAACTTCAAAGTTGTCATCAATGGCGAGGCTTTGAATTATCAAATTGCTCATGTCTCAAGCGGTTATTATGATGGAGAGAGAGATGAATGGGTCATTCCTGATTATTATTACAATGGCAAGATACAGGGTTGGTCGCGCAAACAGTGTGAAGATTCCCTGAAAGCTCGCGATTATTTCGATATGCCTTTCACTTATGTCTATCATTTCAACGCGCATTTCCGTGAAGGCTTAAACATTATTCAGCATACCTATGATTTCGACGTTTCAGGGTCAGTAGGCGAGGAGTATTGTTTTCCATACGTGCTCACAGCTGCCAACCGTTGGGCCAACCATCAGATAGACGATTTCACATTGAACATCAATATGGGTGATCTTGAGTCGTTTACCATTGATCCGACGTTCTATGATAACCTCAATGAATGGAGTTTTGATGGAGTTGGAAGGAAAAATGCAGTTCAACTGGAATACGGTGAGCCAACCTATATGTTCCATGTGCAAAAGGGTGGTTTGACCTTCCACAAAAACAATTTTCATCCCGACGGCGAACTCAATATCAGCAAGCCTTATGTAGCCATGTTTTTTATGTGGAGTGATAATAAGGATGCCAAACGTCTTATGGAAGTTGTTGGCCAACAATATGCCAACTTGTCACCTCTTCTTGGTGAAGAACTTAACTTGACTGCTGAGCAGAAACGCATCTTGAAAAACCTGCCTTTTGCCTATCGTGGTCATGTGTTCAAGGATAAAGGCTTGCGTCAGTTCTTCGAGTCAACCAAATGGTATGTGCCTGACTCCAACTACAAGGATGATATGAGTAAGATGAGCAAGGAGGAAAAAGAGTGGATTCAGTATTGGTCCAAATAGAGGAACAAAAAGACTGTAAAATAGAGGAGCGGCTTCCGCAAGGAGGCCGCTCCTGATCATTAATAGATTTGTGACAGATTTGTTTCTGAAAAAAGAGACAATTACTTTGTCACCAAATTATAGGTATCCTGTGCGATGACAAACTCTTCGTCGGTAGGATACACCACCACTGTGACTTTCGAGTTGGGTGTGGAGATGACGCCAGCGTCGCCGATGATTTCCTTGTTCATCGTGGGGTCAAACTCGATGCCGAGGCCTTCCATGTTCTCGAGGATGGCTTCACGCATGAACCAGGCGTTCTCACCGATGCCGCCAGTCATCACGATGACGTCGGCACCGTTCATTACGGCCATGTAGGCTCCGATGTATTTCTTCACGCGGTGAGCGAACATGTTGAAAGCGTAGGTGCAGCGTTCGTCGCCTTCTTCCTTGGCGGCGCGCACGTCGCGCATGTCTTGTTTGCCGCCCGTGATGCCCACGAGGCCTGACTTCTTGTTAACCAAGGTGTTCATCTCCTTGGTCGTATAGCCTTCCTTGTCCATGATGTACATGAAAGCACCCACATCGAGGTCACCAGTGCGGCTGCCCATCACGAGGCCTTCAACGGGTGTGAAACCCATGGAGGTTTCCACCGACTTGCCGTATTCGACGGCGGCGATGGAGGCGCCACTGCCGAGGTGACAGGTCACGATTTTCGATTGTTTCCAGTCCTTGCCCACGAAAGCGGCGGCTTTTTCGGCCACATACTTGTGGCTGGTGCCGTGGAAGCCATAACGGCGCACGCGATACTTCTCATAGTATTCGTAAGGCACGGCATAGAGATATGCCTCGGGTGGCATGGTGCTGTGGAACGAGGTGTCGAACACGGCAGCCATCGGGATGCCGGGGAGCACTTCTTCCATGGCGTGGATGCCTTGCAAGCTGCCTGGATTGTGCAGCGGGGCGAGGTCGGTAAGCGACTGGATGCCATCGATGACCTTTTGGTCAATGAGGACACTCTTGGGGAACAATTCGCCTCCGTGGGCCACGCGGTGACCGACAGCGTCGATTTCCTTCAGGTCTTTGATGACGCCCATCTTCGGGTCGACCAAAGCCTTCAGCACCAACTTGATGCCTTCGGTGTGGTTCGGGATGGGGAGTTGTTCGTAGTATTTCTCACCGTTGTATTTATGGGTGAATTCGCCCATTTCGAGGCCGATGCGCTCCAACAAACCTTTGGCCAGCAGGCGCGATGAATTGGCGTTTTCCATTTCCAACAATTGGTATTTGATGGAGGAACTGCCACAGTTTAAGACTAATATTTTCATGTTGAATTGTTGATTGTTTATTTGTTTAATTGTTGACTATCTTTGTGTCGCTTGGCGTCATTGCGAGGAGGAACGACGAAGCAATCCAGACAATTAGACTATATATCCTGGATTGCTTCGTGCCTCGCAATGACGCGGAGCGGTTCAATTATTTCTGTTTTTGTGCGATTGCTTGGTTACAGGTGATAGCGACCAGTTTATACACATCGTCGATTGAGCAGCCACGGCTGAGGTCGTTGCAGGGCTTGGCGAGGCCTTGCAGCACAGGACCGACGGCTTCGGCACCGGCTAGACGTTGGACAAGCTTGTAGGCGATGTTACCCACTTCGAGGCAGGGGAACACAAGGGTGTTGGCCTTGCCAGCAACGGGGCTGCCTGGAGCCTTGCTTGAACCCACCGAAGGCACGATGGCGGCATCGGCTTGCAGCTCACCGTCGAGGATGAGGTCGGGACGGCGCTCCTTGGCGATGCGAGTGGCTTCGATGACCTTATCTACGACTTCATGCTTGGCGCTGCCCTTGGTGGAGAAGCTCAGGATGGCGGTGATGGGGTCGATCTTGGCGATTGCCTTGGCGGTGTCGGCAGTGCAGATGGCGATTTCGGCCAATTGCTCAGCTGTCGGCATGGGTGTGACGGCACAGTCGGCGAAGACCATGCGGCCGTTGGTGCCGTAGGGGCATCCTTCGGGCAGGAACATCGTGAAAGCACCGCTGACGCAGGTCACGCCAGGCACGGTCTTGATGATTTGCAGGGCGGGACGGAGCATGTCGCCAGTGGTGCTGCGGGCACCGCTGACGAGGCCGTCGGCCTCACCTGCCTTGACCATAAGGATGCCGAGGTACATGAAGTTCTGGGCCAGGTTGTCGGCTTGTTCGGGGGTCATGCCTTTGGCTTTGCGGAGTTCGTAAAGCAGGTCGGCGTATTTCTGTTTGTCGGGGTTGTTCTTCGGGTCGACGATGCGGGCCTTGCCAATGTTTTGGAGACCGAATTCGGCGGTCATTTCCTTGATTTTGTCGGCGGGACCGATGAGGATGATGTCGGCAACGCCGTCAGCCAAAAGACGGTCGGCGGCTTTCAGAGTACGGGGCTCATCGCCCTCGGGGAGCACAATGCGCTGCTTGTTGGCTTGGGCATTGGCAATGATTTCTTGCATTAAATCCATATTCAGTTGTTTAATTGTTTATTGTTGAAATGTTTAATTGTAATACATCTTAATCGGGGCCTTCGACAGGCTCAGGCACCCTTGACTTCTGTATGAGCGAAGATCCCTGAGCTTGTCGAAGGACCGTACTTTATTTTGGTTGCAAAGTTAGAAAAACTTTGCCTTAGTTTGCAAATAATCATTTATTTTTGCAGCCTAAAAGTGAGATTTCCATGCCTCAGTATCCCGATATATTCTATCGCAATCCCTTTGTGGAGTCGGTTCAACCTGTTGATACAGTTCAAGTTGTCGACACGATGGCCTGCGATAGTGTGGTGCCCAGTTTCATCACTTCGGGCTTTGGAGGAAGCCTCACGCCCATGCCACGCATGACCTACGACATCGTGCAGGGCTGGAATCTGGCCATCTTGGGCATCATGTTGTTGCTCATCGTGTTGAACAAGCAGCTCTATCCCCGCCAGTTTCGGCAGATCCTCTCCGTGTCGGGAGGCGTGGCTCGCACCAACCAACTTTTGAGGGAATGGAACCCCGTGCGCAGTTTTTTGGGCACCTCGTTCACTTTGGGTTACATCGTCTTGCTAACTTTGTTCATCCAAAAGAGCTGCGTGATTCTCTCCCACGACATGTTGCAGTATAATAATACAAAGGTGTTTGGAGTGTTATGTGCGGCCGTGGCAGGCTGGGTGCTGCTTCGTTACCTGTTTTTGTATTTCGTGAACTGGCTTTTCGATGCCCACGATACCGTCGACAGACAGATGTCCGTGCAGTTTTCGGTGTCCATCCTCACGCTTATCGCCATGATTCCAATGGTGCTGCTTTTGCTTTATAATCCGACAAAATATTTTGTGTGGGTTGGCTTGTTTTTATTGGGTTTGGCAGCTGTTCTCCGTTTGATTTTGGGGATAATTGAAACAAGAGTTGCAACAAAAATGTCTCCATTTTATATTTTTTTGTATTTTTGCGCCCTCGAAATCGTACCCTTTGCAACGCTCGTGACGGCAGGTGCTCGGTACTTTGGTAACGGTTCTGTGTTTTAAAGAGTTACATGCTTCAGGGACGGTGAAAAAATAGAATATAGACGCACTTAAATCAAGGAAGAAAGATGAAGATTAAGTCTATTTTGGTGTCACAGCCAAAGCCGGCTGATGTCTCAAAGACACCTTTCGGTGATATATCGAAGAAGTATGGAGTCAGCTTTACTTTTGAGAAGTTTATCAAACTCGATGACGTCACGGCAAGCGAACTCCGTCAAGAACATATCAAACTCCCTGAATATACCGCCATTATCCTTACCAGTCGCAATGCCATCGACCATTTCTTCAGGGTGGCCAAGGAAATGCGCTATACTGTTCCCGAGACCTTGAAATACTTCTGCATCAACGAGTCGACCGCTTTCTATCTCCAGCGTTATGTCCAATATAGGAAACGCAAGGTTTTCTACGGCAACCAGACCTTGAACGACTTGATCGACATCATGAAGAAGCACAAGGACGAGAAGTATCTTTACTGCTGCTCCGACATCAGTTCCGATTCCACCATCGACCTGCTGAACGCCGCCAAACTCAACTTCACCAAGGCTGTGATGTTCCGCACCGTGCCCGCCGACTTGAAGGATGTGGTGAAGATCAACGACTACGACATGCTGGTGTTCTTCAGTCCCATGGGCATCCATTCATTGAAGCAAAACTTCCCCGATTTCGAACAGAAGGAAGTGGCCATTGGCGGTTTCGGCGATGCCACGTGCCAAGCCATTATCGATGAGGGCTTCGAACTCAGCTTCCGTGCGCCTACCCAAACTGCCCCGTCGATGACTATGGCCATTGAGGAGTATATCGCCGCCGAACAAAAGAAAAGCAAGAAGAAATAAACCTTCGGTCGTCCAAAGCGTTTCATCCCATGATGGCTAAGGAAGGGCTTCCCAAATACGAACGAATCTGTAAGGAAAACGACATCCAGGCGCTTTTCGACAAAGGCGTCGGAGTGTCGGTATATCCTTATCGGGTCATCTATCTTTTTCGTCGCGATGAGAGCCGCCCTGTCACCGTCCGTCTGTTGGTCTCGGTTTCCAAGAAACGCTTCCATCATGCTGTCAAGCGCAACCGCGTGAAACGCCTGATGCGTGAAGCTTGGCGTAAAAACAAGGCTGGGCTTTACGAAATTTGCCGGAGGGATAATATTTCCGTTGATGTCGCGTTAGTGTATACGGCCACGGTCATCCACTCCTACGAGGAGATGCTGGCGAAGACCCAAAAAGCTGTCCAAGAGATTGTAAGAAAATATGAAAAGTCTTGTCCAACTGCCCGCTAAGTTCCTGATACTGTTGATTCGAATCTATCAGGTGACATTGTCGCCTTGGATAGGGAAGAGCTGCCGTTACACGCCCACCTGCTCCAACTACGGCATCGAGGCTATACAGAAATACGGCTTCTTCAAAGGCGGCTGGCTGACCTTCAAGCGCATCCTCTCATGCAATCCCTGGGGCGGCAGTGGATATGACCCAGTACCCTAGTCCTGAAGGGCGAAACCTTATTAACCCGATGCAAGCGCAGCGCAGCTTCGGGGCAAAACAACAAGCAAAATGAAAAGAATAACAACCACTCTCATCCTCACCCTGTGCCTCTCCCTGAGCCTAGTCGCCCAAGAGAAACAGAACAACTTCGAAATCGCCAAGAGCCTCGACATCTATAACAGCCTCCTGCGTGAGCTCAACCTGAACTATGTCGACGAAATCAACCCGGGCGAACTCAACGAGACCGCCATCAAGGCCATGCTCAACGGCCTCGACCCCTACACGGTCTTCATCCCCGAGTCGGACATCGAGAACGCCAAGTTCATGACCACGGGCGAATATGGCGGCATCGGCGCCCTCATCCAGTATGACGGCGAGTACACCCGCATTTCGGAGCCCTACGAGGGTTGGCCCGCCCAAAAAGCCGGACTCATTGCAGGCGACTGCATCCTCGAAGTGAATGGCGTGGACTGTGTCAAGAAGAATACGCAACAAGTCAGCGACCTGCTGAAAGGTCAACCAGGCACTGAGGTTAAGCTGAAAATCAAACGCTACGGCCAAGAGAAGCCCATCGAGAAGACCTTGAAACGCGAAAAGGTGAAAATCGACAACATACCTTATTATAAGGTGTTCGACAACGACGTCGCCTACCTCTCGCTCAGCGGCTTCACCCGCGACGCCGCCAAAGAGCTGAAGGAGAAGTTCATGGAGATGCGTAAGGACCGCCAACTGAAGGGCTTCATCATCGACCTGCGCGGCAACGGCGGCGGCTTGCTGAATGAGGCAGTCGACATCGTCAATTTGTTCATTCCCAAAGGCAAAGCCGTGGTCTCCATGAAAGGCAAAGCCGCTTCGGCCAATAGCATGCATCCCACCACCAATGAGCCCGTGGATTTGGAGATACCTTTGGCCATCCTCGTCGACGGCAACAGCGCCTCGGCCAGTGAGATTGTGGCAGGTGCCATTCAGGACTACGACCGCGGTGTCATCATCGGTGAGCGTACCTTCGGTAAGGGCTTGGTGCAGAATATCTTGCCGTTGAGCTACAACACCCAGATGAAGGTCACGGTGGCGCATTATTACATCCCCAGCGGTCGCTGCATCCAGGAGATTGACTACTCGCACAAGAAAGACACTACTCAGACGAAAACCGACACCCTTGGAAAGGCTTTCAAGACCATGGGCGGACGCACCGTCTACGAAGGCCACGGCATCATGCCCGATGTCAAGGTGAAACGTGACCCATACGCCACGGTGACCGCCTATCTCTTTGGCAAAAACTTCATCTTCGACTATGCCAACAAGTTCTACAGCGAACACAAGACCATCGACTCCGCCGACCGCTTCCAAATCGACGAAGCCACCTATCAGGACTTCATGAAGTTTGTGAAAGACAAGAACTTCAGCTACACTACGGAGAGTGAGAAAGCCATCGAGAAGCTGAAGAAAACCGCCAAGGAAGAAGGCTATCTCGACAAGATCCAGCCGCAAATCGACCTGCTGGAGAAGAACTTTGCCGCTGAGAAGGAAAACGACCTTATCAGCAACCATAAGGACATCGAAGAGCTGTTGCGCTCTGAGATTGTGAGTCGCTATTATTACCAAAAAGGCCGCATCGTCGCCTCGTTGCAGGACGATCCCGACCTGAAGCGCGCCTTTGAGATTCTGCTCAATACCAACGGCAAGGACGAATACCACAGCATCTTGAGCGGCAAGTGATGATGCGGCAGTCTTCCATACGACCCTATCTGAACCAAGCCTATCTTTTGGGCCTGCTGATGGTGGCCGTAGGCCTCACCCTCTCGCCCTTCCTCATGGGCATGTCGCAGTTCTGGCTCGTCCTCGTCTGGCTCGTTGATGGCATTGTGGGAAATCGTGATGAAAATGTCATTCCAAGCAAGGTTTGTGCGAATGGAATCTATTTTCATCATGATTTCAAATCTAAGTTCTCCCGCTTCTGGCAAAACACCCCCGCCGTCTTCCTAGTAGCCTTCTACCTCATGCACGTCGTAGGCCTGCTTTGGACTTCCGACTTTGAATACGCGATGAAAGACCTCCGCGTTAAGTTGCCCATTCTGGTCATGCCTTTCGTCTTGTCGAGCATGGAGCCCTTGGACCGCAAGCGCTTCAACCTTGTGATGCTAGTCTATGTGCTGTCGGTATTCAATGCTACCTTGTTCAGCAGTGTGTCCTATTGGCGGCACGACTACGAAGATGTCCGCGAGATTTCCCATTTCATCAGCCACATCCGCTTCTGCCTCAATATCGTCTTTTGCATTGCCATTATCGGTTGGTATATCGTTAAAGCTAAGGTCCCTGAGCCTGTCGAAGGGCCGACCAAAAACAATAATGTCGAAGGGCCGACCCATATTAATCGCATCTTACAATGGCTACTATTGCTATGGTTCATCTACCAAATCTACATCTTCGAGTCCCTCTCCGGCTATGTGATTCTGGTGGCCGTTGCCGTGATTTCAGCCGTTTTTGCCTTCCTGCGCTGGAAAAAGGGTAGGGGATGGCGTATCGCCGTCGGGGTTACGGCCATGGCGGTGGTTGTGGTGGCCACTGCGGTCATGGTGCATTTCGTTAAACCTTTGCTGAAGGTGGAAACAGTGGATTTCAGCACTTTGGAAAAGAAAACCGCCCTCGGCAACGACTATTGGCACGACACGATTTACAACCCCGTGGAAGACGGCAAATTCGTGGGGCTCTATTACTGCCGCAAGGAGTTGCAGGAAGCTTGGTCCCAACGCAGCACTTTGCCTTTTGAAGGCACCACCACCAACGGTGAAAACCTGGAAGCCACATTGGCACGTTACTTGACATCCAAGGACTTGCGCAAGGATGCCCAAGGCGTGCAGGCCTTGACCGATGAGGATATCCGAAACATTGAGCAAGGCGTAGCCAACTACAACAACTGGAAGCATCCCGGCCTTCATGCCCGCCTTTCCTCGACCCTATTCGAATACAACCTCTACCGTCGTTTCAACAACCCCAATGGCGGGTCGTTGGCGCAACGCATTGAGTTTACGAGGGCCTCGTTCCATATCATCAAGCAGCATCTTTGGTTCGGTGTGGGCACAGGCGATGTGCCGCAGGCTTTCAGTCAGGCCTACGACGAGATCCATTCCCCGCTGAAAGAGGAATTCCGCTTTCGCGCTCACAACCAATATCTTGCCATCACGGTGGCCTTCGGCATAGTGGGCTTGGCGTTTTTCCTGTTCGTGTTGCTCTATCCTTGGCTCTCCTCGAAACGGAACCACACCTATCTGTATCTGGTCTTCCTCTGCATCATGCTGCTCTCGATGTTCCCCGAAGACACCTTGGAGACCCAAGCCGGCGCCACTTTGTTCGCCTTTTTTGAGGCTTTATTGTTGGTTGCCCGACCTTCTACATGGCAATAAAAACTTTTCGATAGCCTTTAAATTTTTTATTTTAGTGGAATAAAAATCCAATTTTTTATTATTTTTGCCGCCTAAAATTAAATAGGTAGAGTTAAGATAATGAATTAAATACACCCATTTTTGAAGACAATTCGACGTTTTTTGTTTATTTCTCTCGTTTTCCTCATGGGAACGGTTTCCTATGCGCAAATGGATTTGAATACACTCATGCGCGAACGCGGTGAGTATTATTTTACGCTCAATGTAGAAAAGCCTAATGAGATTCAGGCTATCAGTGAGATTTGCTCTGTTGATGGTACAGACGGTCATATTGTGGTCGCCTACGCTAATCAAAAGGAATACGACAGACTGCTTCAAGCGGGTTATCAGCCTGCCCTGCAGACCCCGCCTTCAATGAGAGCCAACGTTACCATGTGGGATGGTCAGGGTACATACAACTGGAACAGCTACCTGACATATCCCCAGTATGTTTCAATGATGGAAGGTTTCCCGTCGAAGACTGTTAGTGGCAGAACTTGCACCTTGCTCGACTTGGGTCAGCTCTCCACTTTTGAACACCGTCATCTGTTGGGTGTCCGCATCAACAACGGTAATCCTGAAGGCAAGCCGAAGTTCCTTTACACCTCCACCATGCACGGTGATGAAATCACAGGCATGATCCTTATGCTCCGTCTTATCGATGAGTTGTGCACTAGCACAGACAGCCGTATCGTCAATTTGGTGAACAACCTTGATATCTACATCCTTCCTTTGACCAATCCCGATGGAACCTATAAGGGCGGTGACAATACCGTAAACAGTGCTCAGCGCTACAATGGCAACAATGTAGACCTCAATCGTAATTATAAAGACTACTATATGGGCAATCACCCTGATGGCAATAGCTATCAAGATGAGACCATTTGGACCATGGCCATGGGTGATGAGAACCTGCTCACCATGAGCGCGAACTACCATGGTGGCGCCGAGGTGATGAACTATCCCTGGGATGCCGTTTATGATGACCATGCGGATAAGGACTGGTATGAATACGTCTGTACGGAATATGTTCAATTAGCTAGGCAGACCTATAGCTCTTATATGTCGGACACATACTCCGATGGCGTAACCAGCGGTGCTGCTTGGTATGTTATTACCGGCAGTCGTCAGGATTATATGAACGCTTACGCTCAATGCCGTGAGGTGACTGTAGAGTGTTCGTCAACAAAAACCCCCAATGCTTCCTTACTCCCCAACTACTGGAACTACAATCATAACAGCATGTTGGCCTTTATGGAGCAAGCTTTAAATGGCGTTCATGGCATCGTGTATGATGCCGTGACGGAACAACCTATCGAAGGCGTACAAGTCACCGTGGAAAACCATGATAGCGAGACCTCATTCGTAACGACCCACGCTGTCGATGACTTCCATCGTCCCATCAAGGATGGCAGTTATACATTCAAATTCTCAAAGGAAGGTTACTGCTCCGAAAGAATGGATGTGACAGTGGCTGATGGCCAACATGCCGACCTTGCGGTCTATCTCACTCCTGCGGGCGACTGTCCGGTGGTGATGAATTGTTATGAACAACTGTTGCCTTCTGCTGCAGGTTCCTATGTGATGGGCTATCTCGATGGCACAACGCTGGTGATGCCTTCACACAACGGCTCAGCTTCAATGACTACTGCTTCTATGACCGTCGAACCTACCGAGAATGGCTTCTCTGTAGCAGAGGAATCAGCGCCAGCTCAAGTTACATTGACGGCTTATGGAAACAATGGCCAATATTATATTTCCTGTAATGGACGTTATCTGTCAAGAAGCAGTAGTAGCTTAACTTGGAGCACTTCCCAACCTTCGAATGGCAGATGGTATATCAATGCCAATGGCATTTATGTGACTACTTCAGGTTGGAGCTCTACAACCTATTACCTCTATTACAACAATGGCTCCTTCGCCCTCAGCACCACAGCGCAAAACAACATCAATTTCTTTACCTTAGGCGATTGCCCCACTTTTGAATACATGGTGACTGCCACTGCCAATCCTGAAGAAGCTGGTACCATCGTAGGTGCGGGTACTTACAGCCAAGGCGAGACATGCACGCTGACCGCCCAGGCCAATGAAGGTTATGCCTTTATTAACTGGACAGAGAATGGCGAGGAGGTGTCTACTGAAGCGACCTACAGTTTTGTGGTTAATGCTGAAAGAACGCTTGTCGCTAACTTTGAAGAAGAGATGGCGACGGTAGAGCAAACCTTCGAACTCACCTCTGGCTGTAACTGGTGGTCGACGAACCTTGAGATAACCTTGGCTGACTTAGAAGCCGCATTGGGTACTCGCGGCGTCAGCATCACCTCTCAGGACGGCAGTAGTGTGGCAAATAACGCTACCTATGGCTGGGGCGGCGACCTCACCACCATCGAGGTAGGCAAGATGTATATGGTTCAGACGACCGAGGCTTGCTCTATTACTTTGAGCGGTGTTGCCGCTGATCCTGCTATATGTCCCATCACCCTGAATCAGGGCAGCAACTGGATAGGCTTCGTCGGAACGGAAGGCTTGAGCCTCGATGAGGCCTTGTCGAACCTTACACCGAACAATTTGGATAACATTAAATTACTGAACAGTACGGCCACTTACTATCAAGGTGTGGGTTGGGGAGGCAGCCTCACCACCCTCGCACCTGGCAAGGGTTACATCTACAATTCGAAGGCGTCAACCCCTAAGACCTTCACATTCCCTTCTGCACAAAACTAAGTTTAAATTTCTAAATAGTATCATTATGAGAAAATTCTTATTTATGCTCCTTTCCATGGTGCTCAGCGTGAGCGTCATGGCTCAGCAAAAGATCCAATTGCGTTCGGCAGACAAGGCCGAATGCGTGAAGAGTGACATGACGAGCCTTCAAGCCTCGTTTTCGTTTTCCACTATTGAAGCTGAGAATGTGGACACCCAAAGAGGTCAGTTCTCATCGCTTTCGATGTCTAACACTGTCCTCGGTGGCAATGAGGGCGACCCCCAGATTCCCGTCGTGAGTGAGGTTATTGCTGTCCCTTTTGGCGCTAATCCCATCATCCGTGTGATTAGTTACAGCACAACTGACTACCGTCTTGAGGACCTGGGCATCCGCACTTTGGTGCCTCGCCAACCTTCACTGCGCAAGGACAAGAGACCCGAGGACATACCTTTCGTCTACAATGCCAATGCCTACCAAACCCGTGGCATGCGTTCCGAACCACAAGCTTTTGTTGAAGTGGTGGGTACCATGCGTGGCGTCCAACTCGGCAAGATGACCATCGAGCCCGTGAGTTATGACCCTGTCAATAACACCCTGCGTGTGTTCAACGACATTGAGGTTGAAGTGAGTTTTAATGGCGCTAACGCTGAGGCCACTGAAAAACTCTTGGTCGATACGTACAGTCCTTATTTTGACAATGTCTATAAGTCCTTATTTAATGGCAGAGCCGTTTTGGATGCCTACACTCAACATCCTGACCTCTACAAAACTCCTGTCAAGATGCTTGTTGTCGCCACTTCAGCCTATCAAAGCAGCACTGCTTTCCAAAACTGGCTGACTTGGAAGAAACAAAAAGGTATCGATGTGGATATCTACACTGTTACCAGCAGCACCGCTTCCTCGACCATTCGTACTGAGATTCAAAACCGATACAATGCCAACCACCCGACCTTCTTGGTCATTGTTGGTGACGAGACCGTTGTCAAACCATACAAGACGAATTGGAGTTGTGGCAGTTCATACGGCAACTGTATCAATGATAATGAGTATGCTTCTATCGACAGTGACGTCTATCACGACATGTTCATGAGCCGTATGTCGGTTTCATCCACCACAGAACTCGGGAACCTTGTCAACAAGATTTTGACCTACGAGAAGTACACTATGTCTGACCCGACTTACTTGAACAATTCATTGCTCGTTGCCGGTTGGGACGCCACCTGGACTAACAGAGTCGGCAAGCCCACCATCCAATATGCCAATAACAACTACTACAACAGTGCTCATGGCATTAATCCTACGGTGTACATCACCACAGGATCAGGTCAAACCGCTGCATGGAACAATATCAACAATGTCGGTTTTGTCAACTATACTGCCCATGGTGATATTCAAGAACTAGCCGACCCGGAATTCACCAATTCCAACGCCAATAGCATGACCAATAATGGCAAATACCTTTGGGTGGTGGCCAACTGCTGTTTGTCTGCTAACTGGGGCAACTCAAGCTATTCCCCTTGCTTGGGTGAGACCATGATCCGTGCCGCCAACAAGGGTGCCTTTGGCTATATCGGTTCTATTCCGGAATCCTACTGGTATGAAGACTACTACTTTGGCGTTGGAGCTTTCGCATACGTTGCAAGCACAGTACAAACACCTTCTTCTACCACAACGGGTATGTACGACGCTGCTTTTGACGACACAGGCTTCAACACTTTGAACTCCATGCCTTACATCGGCAATGTGGCCGTGACCTACGCCCATGCTGCTGGCTACACTAGCAGTGTTACTGACGAATACTATTGGAGAGCTTACCAGTGCTTGGGCGACGGCTCTGTGATGCCTTATCTGAACAACCCGAGTGCCAACAGTGTCAGCCACGCCAGCACCATTAACATTGGTGCCACTAGTTTCCAAGTGAATGCCCATGCCGGTTCCTACGTGGCCATTACCAAGAACAACGAAATCCTTGGTGTGGCTCAAGCAGATGCTTCAGGCGTTGCTAATGTGCCGATCAGTGGTCTCACTTCCGCTGGTGATGTGATGATAGTGGTTACCCGCAACCAACGCCAGCCTTACATCACTACCATCCAGGCCGTTGCCATTAATGGCCCATACATCACCCTTGACAGTTACACGCCTAACATGGCTCTTATCGGCCAAAGTACTAACCTGAGCCTCACCTTCAAGAACGTGGGTAACGCTGCTACCTCTGGCAACACCACCGTCACCCTGACGGGTGATAGCAATGTCACCATCGGTACAGGCACCAAGACTTTCAGTAGCTTGGCTGTCAATGCCAGCACCACAGTAAGCGGCTTTAGCTTCACCATCAAACCGACCGTTACCGTGGGTAGCAATGTTACTTTGCACTACACAGCTGTCAATGGCAGCAACACATGGGAAGGTGATTTGACTGTCACCGCCAACCAGGTTTACACAGTGTCGGTTGCATCCAACAATACCAATTACGGTACGGTCAGCGGAGGTGGTCAATACAATTACAACCAATCCTGCACCGTGACCGCCACACCTGCTGATGGCTACATGTTCACCAATTGGACATCAAATGGTTCTGTGGTTTCCACCGATGCTTCATACACCTTCAATGTGACGGCCAATGTTGACTTGGTGGCCAACTTCGCAGCGGGAGTGATGATTGGAAGTGGCACAGAAACAAATGATTATTTACCGAGTTACAACTACTATAACTACGCCCTCACAGAGCAGATCTACACTTCTGCGGAGTTGGGCGGCGCAGGCAGCATCACCAGCATCGCCTTCTATAACGGTGGTGCCGCGAAGACCCGCACCTACGAATTCTACTTGAAGACGACGACGAAGAGTAACTTCTCCAGCAAGACTGACTGGATCACGGTCTCCTCCAGCGACAAGGTGTTCAGCGGTAGTGTCACCATGGCCGCCAACGCGTGGACGACCATCACCTTCAGCACACCGTTCGAGTACGACGGCTCTTCCAATCTGGTCCTGGTGTGCGATGACAACACTGGCTCTTACACCAGTTCTCCTCACATGAGCTGTCGAGTGTTCAGCGCATCCAACCAAGCCATCTATACTTATGACGACAACACGAATTTCAATCCTTCATCACCCTCTGCAAGCTCATACAATGCTTTGCTTTCAGTGAAGAACCAGCTCATCGTCACCAAGGAGCCTATTTCCACCGAGCCCGTCAGCATCACCGTCAGTGCCAATCCGACGAATGGAGGTAGTGTCACGGGTGCGGGCACTTACGACATCGGCAGCAGCGTCACGCTGACGGCCACTGCCAACACGGGCTACACCTTCACCAACTGGACGAAGAACGGGGTCGTGGTGAGCACCAGTGCCACTTACAGTTTCAACGCTTCCGCGACGAACTCGGGCGCCTATGTGGCCAACTTCACGCTGAACAGCTACACCGTTTCCATCGCCCCGAACCCGATCGAAGGCGGCACTGTTGCCTTTGCCAGCAAAGAAGGAGGGGAGGAGTTAACCTATGACTTCGAGGATGGCTGGCAAGGCTGGACGACCTTCCAAGGCAATACCACCTCGCCTAACAGTTGGATGCATAATACTGAATACCCCACCTCCAACAATGACTTCACCACTGGCTACGGCTACAACAACTCCGATGGATTTATGCTCTCCGAGTCATACATCTCTGGCACTTCAAGTGGCGCTGGCCAGGCTGTCACTCCCGACAACTATCTCGTTTCTCCGCAGGTACGCTTGGGTGGAAGCATCTCCTTCTATGCAGGTGCTAGAAACACCAGTTATTGTGCAGAGAAGTTCTCCGTGATGGTTTCAACGACCGACAACACCAACGCTGCCAGTTTCACAACTGTTGGCACTTGGACCTTGTCTTTGTCCGAAGCTGGATACAACTCCACGCCATATACCGTTGACCTAAGCGCTTACAGTGGCATGGGTTACATTGCCATTCGTCACTTCGATTGCTATGACCAATGGTTCCTGGCCGTTGACAACATCACCATCGTGGAAGGTGCCATCGATGACGGCAGTGCCAGCGGCACCTTCAACTACGGAACAAGTTGCACGGTGACGGCCACACCTAATGCCGATTACCATTTCGTGAACTGGACGGAGAACGGTACGGCGGTGTCGACAGAGGCCAGTTATACCTTCACCGTGACGAGTGGTCGCGACCTAGTGGCCAACTTCTCGGCACAACAACCCTCTCTTGTGGGCGACGTCAACGAAGACGGAGTCATCAGCATCGATGACGTGTCTGTTCTTCTCAGCCATATCCTTGGCAACATCTCTCTCACGGAGCAGGCACTTATTAATGCCGATGTCAACGGTGACGGAGTCATTTCCATCGATGATGTCTCAACTCTGTTGAACATGTCCATGAACAAATAGAATGAAATAAGGAAACAAATCCGACTGAATACTAATTAAATAATTAAATAAATATGAAAAAAACTTTTCTGATCAGTTTTGTTCTTCTCCTGGCAGGACTTCTGTTTAGCACGCAAGCTCAAGCTCAAGGCCGCATTGAATTGAGGAGAACCAATTCGGAGCAACAATGCTCCAATGTAACTACTGACGGTTTTACCGCCACCTTCTCGTTTAGCAGTATCGAATCTGCCAAAGTCTCTACGGAAAAAGGTGTGTTTTCTAGCATTTCTATGGAAAACACCTATCCAACTGGCCATGCTGGTGAACCTTCTCTTCCTGCTGCCAACCAACTGATTGCCATTCCTTACGGTGCGACAAATGTGACTGTCAACGTAAAGAATTACAGCACCTCAACCTATAAGTTGAGCGATTATAACATTGGCACGCTTTATCCCCAACAGCCTTCTGTCCGCAAGGACCAGAAACCGGAAGATGTCAAATTCATCTATAATGAACAGGCATACGCTTCCAAGGCTTACAGTAACCGTCCCATTGCCGAACTCAACGTTCAAGGCACACTGCGTGGCATCCAAGTCGCTTCTTTGACCATCAACCCTGTTTCTTACAACCCTTCAGAAAACACCATTCAAGTTTATAATGACATCGAAGTGGAAGTGAGTTATGGCCAATATGACAAGAGCGCTGCCCAAAGCGAATTTGACAGAACTGCCAGTGTTTACTTCAAGGGGATTTACAACGCCATGTTCAACTGGCGTGATGACGTTTATTCCCAACATCCTGACATCTGGAACGGCGAACAGCCGGTAAAGATGCTCGTCATAACCCACCGTGATTTCCAAAGCACCATCCAAGATTGGGTGAACTGGAAAATCACGAAAGGTATCCACATGGATGTCCACTACACAGATGAGTCTGCCGTTGGTACAACTGCTTCTTCAATCAAGAGCTTCATCCAAAGCAAGTACCAATCCGATGCCCCAACCTTCCTTGTCATCATTGGTGACATCGACAAAGTGCCGGCCAGTGCTACGGGCAGTTCAACCCAATGCGTAACCGACCTTTATTATGAAAGCGTCGATGGAGACTATTTTCCGGATATGTTCCACAGCCGTATGCCTGGCAGCGTAACAGAAGTGGGCAATATGCTTGAGAAGATGTTGGTCTATGAGCAATATACGATGTCTGACCCAAGCTACCTGAATAATGTCCTGCTTATCGCTGGTTGGGATAGCGGTTGGAATCCTAAAGTCGGCAAGCCTACCATCCAATATGCCGCCAACTACTATTATAACCAAGCGCATGGTTTCGACAATGTCTATCAGTTCCTCACTACGCCTTATAATAGTCCTTATGCCAGCCTGAATACTGGCGTTAGTTTCGTCAATTATACCGCCCATGGCTCGAACACCAGCTGGGCTGATCCAAGTCTCACTGTCAGCGATGTCAACAGCCTGACCAATACAGGGAAATACTTCCTGGCTATGGGTAACTGCTGCCAAGCTGCTGACTGGGGCATTTCTGGCGCCTGCTTCGGTGAAGCCATGATTCGTGCTTCAAAGAAAGCCGCTTACACCTATATTGGCTCTTGCCCCAGCACGTATTGGTGGGAAGACTATTACTTCGGTGTAGGTGCCACCTCGGTCACGAATCAAATGCCTACACAGGATCAAACCTCTCTCGGTACGTATGATGCTGTTTGGATGGACGATGCTTTTAATACAACTGCCGCCATCCCATTCTTTGGTAATATTGCTGTGTGCTATGCCCATGCAGGAAGCTATGAGACTAGTTCCAGCCCGACATATTACTGGCAAGCCTACCACACCCTTGGCGATGCTTCCATTATGCCATTCCGTGTGCAACCTACCGCCAACAATATTTCCCACATGGAAATTGTTCCGATCGGTTTGGACCACTATGAAGTGAGCGCTGCTCCCGGTTCGTTCGTCGCCCTTACCAAGGATGGTGTTATCCACGGCACAGGTCTTGTCGGTTCGACTGGAACACTCAACCTTGCCATTGACCCCATCACCTCTGGTGGAGAAGCCACCCTTTGTGTGACTCACCCACAACGTATCCCTTCCGTGGAGACTTTGACCGCTGCGGCTCTTGATGGTGCCTATATCACCGTTGATAGCTACACTCCAACCACAGCGATGGTTGGCGAGCAGACCGATATGACCATCACTTTCAAGAACGTGGGCACCGAAGCCACTAATGGCACGACCGTTGTCACGCTCGGGTGCGATGATTCTAACTTTGTCATCACTGGTGGGTCTTACACTTTCAGCAACCTTTCCGCTGGTGCCACCACCACGGTGAACGGTTTCCAATATCAGATTGCAGAAGGCGTTATGGACGGCACCCAATTCCAGGTGAACTATACCGCCACCTGTGGTGGTGAGACTTGGGAGGGACGCATCAATGTGACGGCTTCTGCTCCCAATTTGGTCATTACCGACTTCACCACTACCGAACTCATGCCTGGACAAAGTGGCACGTTAAGCTTCACCATTACTAACAATGGTTCCGCTGCAGCTCAGAACGCCCAGTTCCAAGTCAGTTGCAATGCTCCTGGTGTCGGACTTACCAACAACACCTTTAATATTGGCACTCTTGCCGTTGGTGCTTCCACCACCAAGACGGTCAACATCAGCATTGCCTCCAGTGTTTCTTATGGCACGTCGTTCAACTTGAACTACACTTTGACCGCCACTCATTTCTCGGCTACGGGTACCCAAGGCATCGTGGCAGGTATCATCACCGAAGACTTCGAGACAGGTGGCTTCGACCAAGTGGAGTGGGAGTTTGCGGGCGATGCCGATTGGACCATCGTCAGCGATGAACACTACGCAGGCAACCATAGTGCCAAGTCAGGTACGATCACCCATTCACAACAAAGCGACCTTAGCGTCAATGTCACTGTTCTGTCTGCTGGTAACATCTCCTTCTATTATAAGGTGTCATCGGAATCGAATTATGACAAGTTGCATTTCTATATCGATGATGCTGAACAAGGTGTATGGTCTGGCACTGTAGCTTGGACTCAGGCCTCCTATGCCGTCACCCCAGGAGAACATACCTTCAAATGGTCTTATACCAAAGACGTATCCGTCAATAGCGGCAGCGACTGCGCTTGGATTGACGAAGTCGAGTTCCCGCCCATCAGTGTGCCGTCAGCAGGTCTGACTGGCGACGTCAACTTAGACGGTGTGGTCAGTATCGATGACGTGTCCGTCCTTCTCAGCCATCTCCTTGGCAACATCACTCTTACGGGACAAGAGCTCATTAATAGCGATGTCAACGGTGACGGAGTCGTTTCCATTGATGATGTCTCAACCCTGTTGTACATGTCTATGAATAAATAGAATAAAATGCTGATCTCTTGCAGATTCAATTGAATCTGCAAGAGATTTTGCTATATTTTGAAATAGATCTCCCATCCAAATAGCCAAAGTTAACGAACTGTCCGACTAATAAAGGCAGTCATAGCAAAAGCTCATGTAAACCAAATTATCCATTGATTTTGCGAACTCATTTTGAAACCTATGAAAAAAGCACTATCCATTTTTACTTTATTATTCCTGATGGCTGCCACCATGCATGCTCAGGAGAAGAAACCTGATTGGGCGAGATGGCACTATCTCTCCGAAGCAGAAATGTCCGATAAGACACGCGGCACCAACTTCGTCGAGACAGGCGCGCCTACAGGTGAGCCGCGTTTCGTGGCCGAGTTCGAGCCTATGCAAGGCGTGATGATCCGTTACCCCTTGGGCATCCCTACCAGCTTGGTGGTTCAGCTGTCAAACAATTGCCGGGTTTATTGCGTTGTTTCAAGTTCACAGCAGAACTCTGCGCGTTCTTCATTCCAAAGCGCTGGTGTCAACATGAACAATGTCTCTTTTGTCACTGCTACCACGGATTCTTATTGGATTCGTGACTACGGTCCGTGGTATATCTTCGAAGACCGTCAGCCCGCCATTGTCGATAACATCTATAACCGTCCACGTCAGAATGATGATGCCATTTCGGGTGTCTTTGCCAACTATTGGGGCATCCCGATGTACGGCATGAACCTTGTGCACACGGGGGGTAACATGATGGAAGACGGACGCGGCCATGGCGTGAGCGACGACTTGGTGGTTAGCGAAAACAATAACGACGAAACCAATGTCCGCAACAAGATGCGCGACTATCTCGGCATCGACCCGTATCATATCACCATCGACCCGCAAGGCGACTACATCGCCCATGTGGACTGCTGGGGCAAGTACCTCGCTCCCGATAAGGTCTTAATTGCAAAGCTGCCGCAAAGCAACTCCCGCTATCAGTACTACGAGCAAGTGGCAGAATATTTCGAAAACACCGATTGTTGTTGGGGTTATCCTTACAAAGTCTATCGTGTCAATGAACCTGGAGGAAGCACCTTGGCTCCTTATACCAATAGTCTGATTCTGAATAAGACGGTTTATGTCCCCCTCGGTACAAATAGCCAATACAACCAAGATGCCATTGCCGTTTATCAAAATGCCATGCCGGGATACGAGATTGTTGGCGTCAGCAACAACAGCTCCAGCATTAGCTGGGAGAACACCGATGCCTTGCACTGCCGCACCCGTGGCGTGATGGACTTCGATATGCTCTTCGTCGACCACCGCAACGTGCTCTTTGGGGAGCAAGCTTGGCAAGATTCCATCGCTATCACTTCCAAGTTCATTGCTTACAGCGGTGCGAATCTCAAGCAAGACTCACTCCTTGTTTATTATAGTATCGACGGAGGCGCCTATCAGGTGGCCCACATGACCGCCACAAGCAACCCCGACGAGTATGTCGGCTACATCAAAGGCTACCAGGGCGAATCGATCATCAAATACTATGTGTTCGGCGCCGATGAATCTGGACACCGCTATACGCAGCCCGTCTTCGCCGACCTCGAACCGCACTGTTTCACCATGGAAGTCCATTCAACACCAAGTTTGAATGGTGATATCAACCTAGACGGAGTGATTAGCATCGATGACGTGTCTGTTCTTCTCAGTCATGTCCTTGGCAACATCCATCTCACAGGACAGGCGCTCCTCAATGCCGATGTCAACGGTGATGGGGTTATCTCCATCGACGACATCTCAACGCTGTTGTACATCTCCATGAGCAAATAGAAGGATGTTTTGCAAATAGCGATAAAGCCTCTTATGCAGGCCTTCTTTTTATACCCATTTTTTCTGCTTCTAAAACCAAAAATGTTGATTTTTTGAATCATAAGAGTGGATTATTAGTCAAAAAACACTAATTTTGCTGTCTCTTTTCTTCTCTAGAAAGAACATTCGTATGATTAACCATTTATTGTTTCAAATATGAAAAGAACACTGATTACTATTATCCTTGCCTGCTTGACATTCAGTGTGTTTGCACAAGAATGGACAAGCATCAACGGCAATGTCCCGTCAACGATTAAGACGGAACTGATTTCCTCCACAGAAAGCATGATTCAGGTCCATGTTCAAGTGCCTGGATATTATGCTACTACCGTGGCCACTCCGAGAGGTGAGGCCTATGTCATTTCGCTGCCAAAGTCTGTCAGTACGGCACATGCCGGCGAACCTGACATGCCAATGACCGGTATCCCGGTGATGATTGGTGACAAGTCCCGCATGGACGTCCGTGTTATCGATGCCCAGTACACTGACTACGAAGGCATTGAAGTCGCCCCTTCCAAAGGCGATTTCCCGCGTACCATTGATCCTGCCACGGTGCCTTACACCTACGGCGACTGCTATAGTCAGGACGCTTTCTTCCCCGCTAACAATGTAGGTCTTTATGAGCCATACATCATCCGCGACTTCCGCGGCCAGAATATGGCTGTCTATCCCTTTGCCTACAACCCTGTCACCAAGACCCTCCGTGTCTATTATGACATGACGGTGGAAATGTACAAAGTGGATGACAACGGCACCAACACTATGGAAACCCGCAGGAGCAACGTTGTGAAGATGGATCCTGATTTTAAGAGCCTCTACCAACGTCATTTCATCAACTTCGAGGCTGCGATGAATAGATACATCCCTGTGGATGAGGACGGTGATCTGCTCATTATCTGCTACGACAACTTCATCAGCAACATGACTGACTTCGTCAACTGGAAGAAGACCCGTGGCATGAATACCACCATCGTGGGAACCAGCACGGCTGGCACAACCTCTTCAGCCATTAAAACCTACATCCAGAACCAATACAATGCCAACAACAACCTGGCTTTTGTGTTGCTTGTCGGCGATGTGGCGCAGATTCCCGGTTATTCCTATACAGGTGGCGGCGGTTCATATTCCGGACTTGGCGACAATGCCTATGGACAAGTAGTTGGTAATGATGTTTATAACGACATCTTTATCGGTCGTTTTTCTGCTTCCTCGGCAGCACAAGTGAACAACCAGGTGCAGAAAGTTCTCACTTACGAGCGCGACCTCACCGCTTCTGACACGTGGTGCCAAAATGGTTTGGGCGTCAGTACCACTGCAGGATCTGGTGGACATTACAATGAAGATGACTATCAACATATCGAGAACTTGCGTACCGACCTTTTGAACTATGGTTATAATACGGTATATCAAGATTACTACAATGTCAGTGGGTATCCTTCATCTTCCACCACCACCATCAGCAATCACATCAACAGCGGTGTCGGTATCATCAATTATTGTAACCACGGTTCAGAAACTTCATGGGGATCTCATGGTTACAGCAACAGCCATGTCAACGCTTTGACGAACAGCAACAAGTTACCCTTTGTTTTCTCTGTTGCTTGCCTGAACGGCAAATACGACCATTCCAGTGACTGCTTTGGTGAGGCTTGGATGCATGCAACAAACAATACCACGGGTGCTCCTACAGGTGCCATAGGTGGTATGTTTTCTTACATCTCGCAGCCTTGGATTCCGCCCATGTGGGCTCAGGACGAGTTTGTGGATATTCTGGTGGAAAGCTACTCTAACAATATCAAACGCACATCTGGTGGTGCGGCCATTAATGGCTTGATGGCCATCTTCGACAACTACAGCACCACTGAGACTTCCGCTGTAGGCACTTACCAAGCATGGATCCACTATGGTGACCCGAGCCAGGTGCTCCGTACCAAGACCCCGCAGGCCATGACGGTCACGCACAATGGTTCCATCCAACCGGCAGTAACCAATTATACAGTCAACGTTACCAACGGCAACGGTGCTTTGGCTACCATCACCAATGCCAACCATGAGATTCTTGGCAAAGCTACGGTCAGCAACAACACTGCAACAATCAATATTACTGGCACCTTCACTCCAGGCGAGGAATTGACCCTGTGTGTGTTCGGTTATAATAAGGTGACCTATTTAGGAACGATTCAAGTCATCGCCAGCGAAGGCCCTTATATCGTTGTGAACAGCTATACACCTACTACTGCCAACGTCGGCGTGCAGACCAACCTGTCACTTGTTCTCAAGAACTTAGGCACACAAGCCACCTCTGGCAACTCCACGGTCACCTTGAGTTGCGACAACAGCAACGTCACCTTCGGAACGTTCACCAAGAACTTCAGCTCGTTGGCTGTTGATGCCACCACTACGGTCAGTGGTTTCAGCTTTACCATTGCTGAAGGTGTGGCTGACGGCACCGTCATCCCCATCACCGTCACCATCACCAATGGCAACGACATTTGGGAAAGTACGGCCAACATCACCGCTGTCGCACCTGACCTCGTCGTAGGTGCCATCACCGACTCCGAACTGATTCCTGGCGAAAGTGGCACGATTACTTTCCCTGTCACCAACAGCGGTTCCGCAGCAGCACAGAACGTCGTGCTGACGCTCAGTTGCAACAACAGCAACATCACGTTTGGTACCAACCCTGTCACTGTCAGTTCCATTGCTGCAGGTGCCACTACCAACATCACCGTGAACGTGAATGTGGCCTCTAGTGTCACCTATGGCTCGGCACTCACATTCAGCTATACCCTCACCGCCGACCATTTCGCGACGAACGGTACGTATAACACGACCGCAGGCATCGTCGAAACCCTCATTGGAAGCGGCACGTCAACTAACGGTTATCTGCCCACTTATGCGTACTATAACTATTCATTAACGGAACAGATTTATACTGCGACTGAGATAGGCCAAGCTTGCACCATCACGGCCATCGCTTTCAAGGTTTCGAACTCCAAGTCGACCGCACGCACCCTTGACCTCTATATGGTACACACCACCAAGACCGCTTTCTCTGGTAATTCAGATTGGGTAAGCCTGTCGGCCAGCAACAAAGTGTTCAGCGGCGAAGTCGCTTTCAGCGCTTCTGGGTGGACCACCATCACCCTTGATACGCCTTTCACCTATAACGGCACAGACAACCTTATCATCGGCGTGGACGACAATACGGGGTCTTATGTGAGCCCTAGTTCCAATTGTCCCGCATTCTATGTGTATTCAACAGGTGCCAACCGTGCCTTGTATAAGTATAATGATAATACGAATTACAATCCTGCTTCGATGAGTACCAGTGGAACCATGTTGACCTCCAATAACCAGATCCAATTGACGATCATTCCTAATGCGCCCACAACAGAGCTCCCCACAGTCACCACGACAGCAGTCAGCAACATCGCACCTACTACGGCCATGAGTGGTGGTAACGTCACTGCTGACGGCGGCGCCGACATTACGGCACGTGGCATCTGCTGGAGCACATCGCAGACTCCTACCATCAGCGGCAACCATACCACTGACGGGACAGGTACCGGCAGCTTCAACAGCACGATGACTGGCCTGACACCCAACACCATCTATTATGTCCGTGCCTACGCCACCAACAGTGAAGGTACTGCATACGGCGAAGTGGTGAGTTTCACCACCTTGCAACAGAACCTTGTGGGCGACATCAACGAAGACGGAGTCGTCAGCATCGATGACGTGTCTGTTCTTCTCAGCCATATCCTTGGCAACATCTCTCTCACGGACCAGGCACTTATTAATGCCGATGTCAATGGCGATGGGGTCATCTCCATCGATGACGTCTCAACCTTGTTGAACATGTCCATGAGATGATGTGCCTTAATTGTGTTTAATGGAACGCCTTGTGGCGTTCCATTAAACACAAGACGGACCATATTTTAATTTGAAAATAAAATGAAAAAAGTACGTATCGCATTTTTAGTTTTGTGGGTCATGTTTTTGAGCGGCAACCTTCTTGCCCAAACCGACTTAAACAAGCTCATGCAAGAACGCGGCGAGTATTATTTTAGCCTCAACGTCCAACAGCTTTCACAAATCCAATCCATCAACGAGATCTGTTCCGTTGACAAGATTAAAGGTAACAGCGTCATTTGCTACGCCAACCAGAGCCAATACGATAAACTTGTAAAACAAGGTTATCAGCCCACACTGCTCACACCACCTTCTTTGCAAGCTGAAGCCAGGATGTGGGACCAACGTAGTTCTTACGATTGGAGCAGCTATCTTTCTTACGGTGACTATGTCACCATGATGGAAGGGTTTCCCTCCAACGCACTCAGCGACAGAAACTGCACCTTGGTTGACTTGGGGACACTTTCCACCAGCAACCACCGCAGAATCCTGGGCGTTCGCCTGAACAACGGAAGTCCGGAAGGCAAGCCGCGATTCCTCTACACCTCGACCATGCATGGTGACGAAGTGACGGGTATGATTCTCATGCTCCGCCTCATTGACGAACTCTGCACCAGCACCGATTCTCGCATTGTCAATTTGTTGAACAACCTCGACATTTTCATCTTCCCTTGCACCAATCCCGACGGTACCTATTATGGAGGCAACAATACCGTAACAGGTGCCCGACGCTATAATGGCAACGGCGTTGACCTTAACCGTCACTTCCCCGATTTCGATGACGGCGCCCATCCCGACGGCGCTTCCTATTATCAGGACGAGTGCCAATGGATGATGGATCTGGCCCAACAATACCTGTTTACCATGAGTGCCAACTATCACGGTGGTGCCGAGGTGATGAACTATCCTTGGGACACCTACCAACCCGTACATCCCGACGACGCTTGGTGGCGATATGTTTGCCTTGAGTATGCCAATCTGGCCAAAGCTGTCAATTCCAGTTATATGACGGACACGCAATCCAATGGCATCACCAACGGTTATGCTTGGTACACCATTACGGGCAGTCGTCAGGACTATATGAACTATTATGGCCAATGCAAGGAAGTCACCATCGAGTGTTCCTCAACCAAGACCCCGAGTGCCAGTCAGTTGCCCAATTTCTGGAACTACAACCACAACAGCATGCTCACCTTCATGGAAGAAGCCCTCTATGGCATCCATGGCGTGGTGACCAATGCCAATACGGATGAAACCCTGACCGGTGTCACTGTCACCATCGAGAACCATGACCATCATGGCTCGTCAGTGACCACCCACGAAGTCGGCGACTATCACCGTCCCATCAAAGCAGGTACCTATAGCGTCACCTACAGCAAAGACGGCTATTATCCTCAAACCATTTCCATCACCGTTGCCGACCATCAAACGGTGACCCAAAACGTCCAGTTGGTCCCTATTGAAGGTATTGCCCCCAACTTTACGGCAAGCGAAACCACTATCACACCAGGAAGTAGCATCAATTTCACCGATGCCTCATGGGGCAATCAATTGGTCTCATGGCAATGGGAATTTGAAGGCGGCACCCCCAGCACTTCAAATGTCCAGAACCCAACAGGCATCACCTATAACGGCACGGGCACCTTCGATGTCACCCTGACCGTCACCAACTCCGACGGCGACATGGCGACCCTCACCAAAGAGGATTACATCACTGTGGCTGAGTCGTATAACATGCAGAATGGCACGATTACCACCTGCAATGCCTTGTTTTATGACCATGGCGGACCTGATGGAAATTACAATAACAGAGAGTCATATACCATGACCTTCATGCCAGGTTCTGACAATGCCGTTGTCCAAGCTGTTTTCAGTGAATTCAGCACGGAAAACAACTATGATTATCTGTATATTTATGACGGTACTTCTACCGATGCCCCGCAAGTAGGAAGTTATTGCGGCACAAACAGTCCTGGCACTGTCACGGCCACCAATGGAGAAGGAGCACTTACCTTTAGATTCACATCAGACAATGGTGTGGTCGATTCAGGTTGGGCGGCCTCCATCAGCTGCATTTACTCTGAGCCTGCTTTGACAGGCGACGTTAACGAAGACGGAGTCATCAGCATCGATGACGTGTCTGTTCTTCTCAGCCATGTCCTTGGCAACATCTCTCTCACGGGGCAGACGCTCCTCAATGCGGATGTCAACGGTGACGGGGTCATCTCCATCGACGATGTCTCAACGCTGTTGTTCCTCTCTATGAACAAATAAATCGAGTCGTCATCTTTGTAAAAATGAATGCGAATGACATAGAACAAAAATGGTTTTTTGTTTAAATTGAACAACATATAAAAAAAAAGACTATCTTTGCGCGTTTTATCAATAGCATATCTTATAATCAAAATTTAATAAAGTAACAAACTACAAAACTAATCACAATGAAAAGAATTTCTTTACTGATGATTGCCCTGAGCTTCCTCGCCTTTGTTGGCGTAGCCAAGGCACAACAAACGCTGACCGTCCATGATGGGACAGCGACAAACCGGTATGTGCCGTTCTACGGCTATTGGGCCGATGCGACACAACAAAATCAAATGATCTACCCAGCAAGCGACTTCCCAGGCGCCATGGTTGGTGGTCAAATCTCCCAAATGGTGTTTTATATTGATCCATCACAAGGATATTCTTACGGATCTGGTGTTGGAGATTGGGTCGTCTCTTTGGGAACGACAGACGCCACTACATTGAGTGGTCTTGACACCAGCACTGAACTCACGGAAGTTTTCTCAGGTAACTTGGATGCCGTGATTGTTGGCAACACAATGACCATTGCTTTTTCACAAAACTTCATTTATACTGGTGGCAATTTGTTGGTTGAATTCAATCACCAAGTGACAGAGAGCTATAAGGATTATTATTTCTTTGGAGAAGAAGTTGCAGGTGCTGCTTATACCTATAACGCGGTTCGTAATTTCCTGCCCAAGACTACTTTCTCATACACGCCAGGTAGTGGTGACCCCGTCGTCGTCGAATCCATCGAGGCTGATGACGTGACCGTTGGCACGGGCCATACTGCCCAAATCAACTACACTGTGCTGCCTGCTGATGCTTGGTACAAGCAAGTCAGCTTCGCCTCAGCCAATAATGGCATCGCCACGGTTAATCAGGATGGCCTTGTGACCGCAGTCGCCGTTGGCGAAACTACCATCACCATTACCTCTGTAGAGTATCCTACCATCTCAACGACCATCAACGTGACCGTGGAGCAAACCTATGAAATCACGATTGGAGAAGGTAGCTCAACCTCATCTGACTTGCCGTTTAACATGTATTACAACTACGGTTTGTCAGAGCAACTTTACACTGCCGAAGAAATCGGTGTTGGAGCATGCTACATCAATAGCGTAGCTTTCAAACTTGTCTCAGGCACTGCAAGCAAAACCTATGCCTTAGATGTCTATATGATGAATACAGACAAGACCACTATCACGAATGAGGATTATGTCAACGTGACTTCAGACGATCTCGTATTCTCTGGCAATGTCAACTTCACCACGGGCGATTGGACGACCATCCAATTCACCACACCTTTCACCTACACGGGCGGCAATGTGCTTCTCGTTGTTGACAACAATACAGGTGATTATGATGGAAGTGGTCGTTATTTCGCTGTTTTCTCAGCAACTGAGCAAGCAATCTATCAAAGAAGCGACGGCACTAACTACGATCCTACAAACTTCCCCAGCAACATTTCCTCCGCATCCTACAAGAACCAAGTCATCTTCGAATACAGTCCTATCGGCGATGTAACCCCTGTCACGGGTATCACCGTCACTCCTGCCACGATGGACCTCATCGTAGGTGAAACGGGAACCATCAACTATACCATCGAACCTGAAGATGCCTTCAACCAGAACGTCAACTACAGCGTCGAACAAGAGGGTA
>JAEEGH010002779.1_pt1 | contig 46737 bp, 29 predicted proteins | sample 9134181 | NCBI WGS metagenome assembly JAEEGH01 (sample SAMN16246544, study PRJNA631951) | gut metagenome | biome: gut microbiome; feature: rumen; material: DP-attached | host: Bos | place: Iran: Karaj | collected 2018-10
TGTCTCCAAAGTTGGACAGCTTGGTGGCGATGTAGTAGCTCTCCCTGGGGTGGCGGCTCAGGGCATCTCCGGCGGCCTTTTCGCTAAGGCCCTGGAGGTATGCTGGGGCGGTGTCGAAGTAATTGATACCATGGGCTATGGCATAGTCTACCATCTCGTTCACTGCCTCCTGGTCAATGATATCCTTGCCGTCGGCGTCCTTGATCATGGGCCAGCGCATGCAGCCAAAACCAATTGCGCTTACGCGGTCTCCGTTTCTGGGATTCTCCCGGATGAGCATGCTCTCCGGCCCGTCGGTGAGGCCTCCCGTCATTCCCGGCTTTGACCGGGAATCTCTCGGAGCACATGCCGCAGCCAGCGCGGCAGCGCCGCTTATCTTTATGAAGTCTCTTCTTTTCATACGTGTTCCTCCTTGCCGTTAACGGTGATTGCGCTGACTGGCCTTGACGGGCAGTACTGCTCGCAGGCTCCGCAGCCTATGCAGACCTCTTCCGCTACGGTGGGACGGCGGAATCCGTCAGGGGTCTTGACCATCATAATTGCACCTGTGGGGCACATTGAAGCGCATTTTCCGCAGTTTGCCTTACCGGTTGCGCTGACGCAAAGCTCGGGATTAACCCTGGCCGTACCAATGTGATACTGAGTCTTCTCCTCACGGTTAATCCTGACGATGGCGCCGCTGGGGCAGACCTCGCTGCAGCGGATGCATTCCGGGCGGCAGTAACCTTTCTCGTAACCCATTTCCGGCTGCATGAGGCGGTCAAGGTTTGTGGAGGGCCTGAGAACGTTGTTGGGGCACTGTGCCACGCAAAGCTGGCAGGCGGTGCACTTGCGATAGAAATCCTTCACGCTCTTGGAACCCGGAGGCGTGATGGGCGTCTCCCTGTCTATGGCTGTTTTGGGAAGAATCTCCGCAAAGCCGCCGTCCAGTTTCTTTCCGTCCTGCGCCCTTGCCGTTACGCTCTTGAGTGCCGTGGCACCTATTGCCATGACCGTCCCGGCCATGAACGCCCTGCGTGAAGCGTCATTGCCGCCCTTCCCTTCGTCATTGCCGACCTGATCGGCAATCTCCTTCCTCCCCCACGCAAACCCATACTTCAGCGCCCCTGCATGGCAGTTCTCCAGGCAGTCGAAGCAGTCTACGCAGCGGGAATAGTCTATCTTGTGATTCTTGGAGTCTATGCACAGCGCCTTGCACTTTTTCTCGCACAGCCCGCAGTTTACGCACTTTGAAGTGTCTATCATGGGGCGGAACATTGCAAAGCGGGAGAAGAAGCTGAGGGTGGTTCCCACCGGGCATATGCTATTGCAGTAGGTGCGCCCTCCCTTGAAGGACAGGGCAAAGACCACCGCCAGCGTTACTGCCGCCACAATTGCAGTAGTAAGGTAGGGGTGCTTCAGGCTCTGGACCATGCGGCCATAAGCGCTGTACGGTGCCAGAAGGGCTACCGCCCACTGTATGCCAAGCACAAACACTATTACAAATGCCGCCCAGATGCCGTAGCGGAGCCATTTGAGCTCCTTATGATATTTGTATGGAGTCTTTTTCTTGCCCCTGCCTATGAAGGAGATGCCGTCCTGAAGGATGCCAAGGGGGCAAATAACCGAGCAATATATGCGTCCGAATGCCAGAGTGAGCAGGACCAGGGCGATCACTACCGCGGAATTAACAGCCATGACGGCAGGGAGGAACTGGATTTTTGGCATCCAGCCAAGCCATTTGTACAGCACTCCGGAAGAATCCAGCAGCAGTATGGTGATTCCTATCCAGAATACCCATGCCAGTGCCACTCTTAGTTTTTTGAGCATATCAGTAAGTTGTTGACATACAAATATAAGAAAATTTAGCATTTTTTTTGCTATATTTGCACCTACGCAAAAACAAACTGAGTTATGTTACCTAAAGCGAAAGAAATAGTTGACGCAATGTCCGTGAAGATGCAGGATGCCGTAGACTTCCTGGAAGAAGATCTCAAGAACTACCGTGTGGGAAAAGCCTCCCCGGCTATCCTCAACCCGGTAATGGTAGACTATTACGGAACGGCAACGCCCCTTAACCAGGTTGCGTCCATCACCACGCCGGATGCCAAGACCATAGCCATCCAGCCCTGGGAGCGCAACATGATAGGCAAGATAGAAAAAGCAATACTGGACGCCAACGTGGGCCTCACTCCCTCCAACAACGGAGAAATAATCCGCTGCATGGTTCCCGCACTCACCGAAGAGCGCCGTAAAGACCTCATCAAGAAGGCAAAGGCCCAGGGAGAAACCACCAAGGTAACCATCCGCAACGCCCGCAGGGACGGCATAGACCTCCTCAAGAAGGCCCAGAAGAACGACGGCCTGTCAGAGGACGGAGAGAAGGAAGGAGAGGAAGAGCTCCAGAAGGTTACGGACAAGTGGGTCAAGAAGGTTGACGAGGTCATTGCCGCCAAAGAAAAGGACATCCTTACAGTATGATCATACAGCCAGCAACCCGAACCTTGTCGGTCAAGGAGTATTACTTTTCCGTCAAGAACAAGGAAATGGCCCGGCTCAATGCGCAGCGCGCGCAGGCCGGGCTTGATTCTATAATCAATCTTGGCATAGGCTCTCCGGACGGCACTCCGCCCGTGGAGGCCTTGCAGACAGTCGCGCTCGAGGCGGTCAGGGACGGCGTTCACGGATACCAGAGCTATACCGGAATTCCGGAGCTCCGCAAGGCTTTCGCAGCCTGGTACAGGCGTTATTACAACGTGGAGCTGGATCCCTCATGCGAAATCCAGCCCCTCACCGGCTCCAAGGAAGGCATACTCATCATTTCCCTTACTTTCCTCAACGAGGGAGACAGGGTGCTTGTCCCGGACCCCGGGTATCCCACGTATACATCGGCCTCGCAGATGGTTCAGGCAGAGGTTGTGAAGTACAGCCTTACGGAGCAGAACGGCTGGTACCCGGACTTTGACGCCCTGGAAAAGATGGACCTGACGGGCGTGAAGATGATGTGGACCAACTACCCGGGAATGCCCACCGGAGCGCAGGCCACAAAGGATCTGTACCGCAAAATTGTTGACTTCGGGCGCCGTCACGGCATACTCATCGTCAACGACAACCCGTACAGCTTTATTCGAACCAAAGAGCACCTTTCCATCCTTGAGGTGCCCGGTGCAAAGGAAGGCTGCCTGGAGATGAACTCTCTTTCCAAGGCCCACAACATGGCAGGCTGGCGCCTTGGCATGGTGGCGGGTCAGGCAGACTACATCAAGGAAATCCTCAAGGTCAAGAGCCAGATGGACAGCGGTATCTTCCGCCCCCTGCAGCTTGCCGCCGTAAAGGCCCTGGAAGCCGGTGAGGACTGGTTTGAGAAGCTTAATGCAGAGTACTACCGCCGCGCAGAGGTTGCATACCGCATAATGGATACCATCGGCGCAACCTATGACCGCAACGCCGCAGGCCTCTTTGTCTGGGGCCGCCTTCCGGATGGCCTGAAAGGTGCCGACGTAAGCGACAGGCTCCTTTACGACGCCGGTGTCTTCATCACCCCGGGCTTCATCTTCGGCAAAAACGGAGAGAACTACATCCGCATATCGCTCTGCGCCAATGTGGACACCCTGGAAAGGGCCCTGGAAAAGATAAAGAGCCTATGAGAACCGTAGGAGTAACAGGCCTTGGCCTCATAGGCGGCTCCATGGCGCTGGACCTCAGGCGCAGGGGCTTTGCCTCCCGCGTGCTTGGCGTAGAGGCCGATTCCGTGGCCGCAGAGGCCGCCCTCACCATAGGCCTTGTGGACAAGGTGGTATCGCTGGATGAGTGTGTGGCGGAGGCCGATATCATCGTTGTTGCCGTGCCGGTGGGCACGGCCGTGAAGATGGTGCCGCAGATTCTGGACCGGCTGGAGGACGGCAAGATTGTGATCGACGTCTGCTCCACAAAGGAGGAGATCTGCCGGGCGGTGAAATATCATCCGCGCAGGAAGCAGTTTGTGAGCACGCATCCCATGGCGGGAACGGAGTACAGCGGCCCCTGGGCGGCACAGCCTGGCCTTTTTGACGGCAGGGCCTGCATCTTCGCGAACGCGGAGGAATCGGCCCCCAGGGCTGTGAAGGAGATAGAACAGATGTACGATGTCCTGAACATGCGTCCCATCTACATGAACGCGGAGCAGCACGACCTCCATACCGCCTACGTCTCCCACATCTCCCATGTCACTTCCTTCGCCCTTGCCCTGACGGTGCTGGACAAGGAGAAGGACGAAAAGCATATCTTTGACCTTGCCTCCGGCGGTTTCTCCTCTACCGTGCGCCTTGCAAAGTCCAACCCGGACATGTGGGTTCCCATCCTGTCCCAGAACAGGGACAACGTGCTTCGCGTTATGGACACCTATATAGAGAAGATGAAGGAATTCCGCAGCGCAATAGACGCTTACGATGAGGAAAAGCTCCGCGAACTCATCCTGGAAGCCAACAGAATAAAGAAGATTATCCGCTGATGTCTCACGAACTTGATATAATCCCCGGAACGGAGTGGGGCTGCTTCACGCTGCCTCGCCCAATGTGCATTGCAGGCCCGTGCAGTGCAGAAAGTGAAGAGCAGGTGATGGAAACCGCCCGGGGCCTTGCCGCCTTCGAGATACACGTTTTCCGCGCCGGAATCTGGAAGCCCCGTACGCATCCGGGTTCCTTCGAAGGCGTCGGCGTCCCTGGCCTCAGGTGGCTCCGCCGGGTCAAGCAGGAGCTTGGCATGTGGGTGTGCACGGAAGTGGCCAGCGAAAAGCACGTCCTGGAGTGTATCAAGTACGGCGTGGACATGGTCTGGATAGGGGCGCGGACATCGGCCAACCCCTTCCTCATGCAGGAGATTGCCGATGCCCTTGAAGGGACGGACATCCCGGTCCTGGTGAAGAATCCGGTGAACCCGGACATCGACCTCTGGATTGGCGCGCTGGAAAGACTTAACCGTGCCGGGCTCCGGAGGCTGGGCGTCATACACAGGGGATTCTCCACATCGGCCCCCATCCCCTACAGGAACGACCCCGGCTGGAAATTGGCCATCGAACTGCGCACCAGATATCCCAGAATGGCGTTTTTTGCCGATCCTTCTCACATGGCCGGGGACCGTAAGTACCTGCAGGAACTGTCCCAGAGGGCCATGGACCTTGGCCTGGACGGTCTTATGGTGGAAAGCCACTGCAACCCGGACTGCGCCCTGTCGGACGCCAAGCAGCAGCTTACCCCGCGTGACCTCCAGACCCTTCTGGAAAGCCTTGCAATAAGGGAAAGCACCTCCCAGGACGAGGGCTACCGCGACGGAATCGAGGCCCTTCGCGCCAGGATCGATGTCATTGACGACAACCTCCTGAACCTCCTTCGTGACCGCATGAACGTGAGCCGGAAGATAGGGGAATATAAGCGTGAGCACAACGTAGCCATCCTCCAGGCAGGCAGGTGGGAGTCCCTCCTTGCATCCATGGAAGAAAGGGCGGAGGCCATGGGAATATCCCGCGAGGCCATCCGCGCCATCATGACCGCCATCCACGACGAATCCGTGAGGGTGCAGAAACTCTAGAGATATGATTTACAGACTGATACTGGCCCTGAGGCACCTGGCCTTTGACAAGGGCTGGAAGAAGACATACAAGGCAGAGGTTCCCACAATTTGCGTAGGGAACATCACCGTGGGCGGAACGGGCAAGACTCCGCATACGGAAATGATTCTTCGTGAGCTTATGGCAAGCGACAGGTGGGGCTTCCGCAACATTGCCGTGCTCTCCCGCGGGTACAAGCGCAAGTCTAAAGGCTTCCAGATTGTCCAAAGGGATTCCAGCGCCCGCTTCGCCGGGGACGAGCCCCTTCAGATTGCCCGCAAGTTCCCTTCCGTGAAGGTTGCCGTGGACAAGAACCGCATTCGCGGCTGCGAAAAACTGGCTGCGGACGGCACGGAGATAATAGTGCTTGACGATGCCTTCCAGTACCGCAGGCTGAACGCCTCCCTGAACATAGTCCTGGTAGATTACAACAGGCCGGTTTTCAAAGATAGGCTCATGCCCTGGGGGCGCCTGAGGGACCTTCCCTCACAGATCAGGCGCGCGCAGGTTGTCATCGTCACAAAATGCCCGGCGGAAATGAGCGGCTGGGACCGGCAGGAATGGCGCCGCCGCCTCAAGCTCCAGGATAGCCAGAAGCTGTTTTTCACAACCATCGGCTACGATACCCCGGAGCCCGTATTTGAGGAGGCCGACCCCCGCTACATCTACTCCAAGCGCCTTATCCTGGTGTCTGGCATAGCCAATGACGCCCCGCTGAGGAGCCAGTTGTCGGACACCTACAAGATATCCCGCAAACTGCAGTATGGGGACCATCACAAGTTTACCCTGGCCGACATCAGGGAGATTTCTCATGCGCAGAAACAGAACCCCACCGCCTGCATCATGACTACGGAAAAGGACGCCCAGCGCCTCCGCGACGTGAAGAAAATGCCGGACGAGGTGAAAAAAAGGCTGTTTTACATGCCCGTGCAGGCCCGTTTTTTGAGCGAAGAAGACAAAGAAGCTTTCACACATATCATCACAAATGTATAAGATGAAAAGAACCATACTGAGCCTCGCACTGCTTGTGCTCATCACCGCCTGCGAGGGCCGTCCCGCAAAGATTGTCAGCGGACAGCTCTATAAAGTAGTTACAGTGGCAGATTCCGGTTACGTCAGTTTTCACAAAGCCGGCCTCCGCACCTGGGAGGGCACTTTATATGCAGACAAGGGCAAGCTCTATGCCCAGAAGCAGAGTCTTCGCATAAAGAAATCCCGCAAGGGATACTACCAGAAAGATACAGGAGAAAAGCTCTTCCTGAAAGAGATTACCCCGTATTCCGAGCCCATGTTCATAGAACGCCCCAAGACCTGCGAATACAGGGATTCGGTCTATTCCGTAAAGACCAAAAAGGACGTGGTGTATGGCAGGGCTGTCGGCTATTGGGCCGATTACCCGGACTCCGACGAACCCTTCCTGGGCATCTACATGCAGAAGATGGGAGACAAGAAAAAGAAGGAGATACCCCTTACAATGGACGTTTACATGCCCAAAGACAAGGGCGTCGCCTCCAGGCCGCTCCTGGTACTTATCCATGGCGGCGGTTTCTACAACGGGAACAAGACCAACGCCGGCTACAAGGAATGGGGAGAGTACTTTGCAAGCCTTGGCTACACCGTGGCTTCCGTAAACTACAGGCTTGGTTTCCATGCAAACAAGGCGTCCATCGAGAAGGCCGGCTACCGTGCCGTACAGGATGTGAATGCGGCCATAAGGTTCATCGTCAAGAATTACAAGGAGTATGGCGTGGATCCCCAGCGCGTATTCGTTGCCGGTACCAGCGCCGGAGCCATAACGGCCCTCAACGTAGCTTACATGTCGGAGGACAATATCCCTTCATCGGCTAAGGGAGAGGGACCCATCGACGCGGTGAATCCTCACACCAGGGCAGATTTCTCCATACGTGCGGTGGGCAGCATGTGGGGTGCCGTGAACGACCTCGCCGTCCTGGACAACAAGAAGATTCCCATCATCTCCTTCCACAGCACCGGAGATCCGGTTGTTCCCTTCGGAGTAGACCACCCTTTCCAGGAAGTGTTTGGCAATGAGCTTATTACTCCCGTAATGTACGGTGATGGAGAAATAATTCCCTACGTGAAGAAACGAGGCATAAAGGCCGTCCTTCACAAGTACGACCTCCCGGGAATACATTCCATAAACATAGGCGACGACTTCAAGATAAACAAGGAATCCTATGTTATCCAGTATGCCCTCAGGGATTTCTTTGCCGACGTAATGCTCCCACACCCCGTCCAGTTCCGCATACTTGCAGACTCCCAGAACATCCGCATAGAAGGAACCGACGTGGCGGAGAGTACCTGGAAAGTTGAAGGCGGCGTAATCCAGGCCACAGGCAAGGCCAATGCCAAGATTCTGCTGTTCCCGGATGTTGCGGAGCACAAAGTCACCGTCAGTGGCAAGTACACCAACGGACTCACCTTCATCGAAGAGCTGCCGCTTTAGTTTCTGCGCGGAAGGTCTGCAACAAAAAAGCAGACCTTCCGCATTTTCCAGATAGGGGCACCGGAATAACAGAAGGGGCTACAGGCCGTAGGCGCCTTCAACTTCAGGGGCATCTGAGCCCCAGCGGGAGGCGACGTAGTCAAGGGTGGCGAAGATTTCGTCAACGTCCTTTGAGGTGACAAGCTTGATGCGGGTTTCCTTGAAGTCACGGAGTCCTTTGAAGTAGCAGGAGAAATGGCGGCGCATTTCATAGACGCCGGTGATGGGACCCTTCAGGTCCAGTGACAGCTGGAAATGCCTTTTGGCAAGGGCTACACGGTCTGCAACGCACATGGGCGGAAGCTCTTCTCCGGTGTCCAGCAGGTGACGGATTTCCGTGAATATCCATGGATGGCCAAAACTGGCGCGGCCAACCATTATGCCGTCTACGCCCCACTTGTCAAAGGCTTCCTTTGCTTTAGCTGCGGTATTAATGTCACCGTTGCCGATGATGGGAATATGCATCCGCGGGTTGTTCTTGACCTCGCCGATGAGCGTCCAGTCTGCCTCTCCTTTATACATCTGACAGCGCGTGCGCCCGTGAATGGTAAGGGCGGCGATGCCGGTGTCCTGCAGCCTTTCCGCCAGGTCTACGATTATCTTTGAGGAATCGTCCCACCCCAGGCGGGTCTTGACGGTGACCGGCTTTCCCACCGCATCCACTATGGCCTTGGTGATTGCAACCATCTTGTCCGGCTCGCGCATCATGCCGCTCCCGGCGCCGCGGCCCGCTATCTTGGAAACGGGACAGCCGAAGTTGATGTCGATGATGTCGGCACCGTGACCTCCGGCAAGCTCTGCCGCGCGGTCTGCCATTTTGGCCGCATCCACCATCGCCTCCGGGATGCTGCCGTATATCTGGACCGCCACCGGAGACTCTTCCGGGAGCGTTTTCATCTTGGCGATGGTCTTCTGCACATCACGCACCAGACCGTCGGAGGACACGAACTCGGTTGTGACCATGGCCGCCCCGGCTTCCCTGCACAGGATGCGAAAGGACGCGTCCGTCACGTCCTCCATGGGTGCCAGCGTAACCGGCTTTTCCCCAAGGTCGATGTTCCCGATTTTCACGATACAAAGATAGCGAAAAAGCGATAATTGTTTATATTTGCAAAAACGAATACGATGAAAAGAATACTCATCCTTGCCTTTTTGGTGGCCGGCTGCGGTTCCCGGCCGCAGCTCTCAGTGACGGAGCAGGAATACGGGACTTTGTCAAGCGGAGAGCCTGCCCATAAGTATGTCCTCACCAACTCTTCCGGGGCATCCGTGTCGCTGACCGACTACGGTGCCCGCATTATCAGCATTTTCATGCCGGATCGCGGCGGAGTCCTGGACGATGTTATTGTAGGGCCGGACAACCTTAGGACCTTTGAGGATGCCCGCCCGGAGCGTTTTCTGGGCTGCGTTATCGGCAGGTATGGGAATCGTATCAATCACGCATCGTTCACCCTGGACGGCGTGACATATAGGCTGGAGGCAAACGAGATGCTGGGAGGAGAGCCTGTCCAGTGCCATGGCGCTTCCCAGGGCATGGACCGCTTTGTCTGGGAAGGAACGCCTTTCAAGGAAGAGAATTGCGTGGGTGTGCGTTTCCACCGCCTGTCTCCTGACGGGGAGTCTGGTTTCCCCGGTAATTGCGACTGCCTTGTGACATACCGGCTCACAGAAGATAATGTTGTTAAGGTTGAGTACCAGGCGGTTACGGACGCGCCAACCGTCATCAACCTAAGTAATCATTCCTTTTTCAACCTCAAAGGTGCGCAGGGCGGTTACGTTATGGACCATCTTTTGCAGGTAGAGGCCGATGAGTGCATCCAGAACAACGCCCAGATGTGCCCGGATCTTATCCTTCCGGTTCAGGATACGCCATTTGATTTCAGGGAGCCCCACCGGGTGGATTACAGGATAGACATGCCGTCGGAGCAGCTGCGCATCATGCACGGTATGTCAGCCTGCTGGGCAATACGGGATTGGGACGGAACTCTGAGGAAGGCGGCGGACCTGTATGACAAGGGAAGCGGCCGCGGGGTTGAGACATGGACCACGGAACCGGCCCTTCTCACATATACCGCCCGGGCGTTTGACGGAAGCCTTCAGGGAAAATACGGTCCGGTGGAAAAATTTGGCGGGATGCTCCTTGAGACCATCCATTTTGCCGACAGCCCCAACCAGCCAAGGTTCCCCTCCACCGTCTTGAGACCGGGAGAGAAGTACTATAGCACCACAGAATGGCGTTTTTACGCCAGATAACAATAAAACAAAAGTCCTATGAAGCGCCTGTTTTTGTGCCTTTCAGTCCTACTGCCAGCCCTGGTCTTCGCACAGAGCCTCGACGGAACTCTTGTGCGCCGCGCTGCGGCAGATCCCTGCCTGGTCTTTGACAACGGTTACTTTTACCTTACGATGACGGGGTCATCGCGCCTGGCAATGGTGAAGGACAGGAGTCTTTCCTCCCTGGACGTGGATGCCCATCCCACTTTGGACAATATCTTTTATGATTCTGCAAAGGACCCTTCCGTAGAGGAACTTTTTGGCCCTGGTGCAGTCATAAACGGAACCTGGTCTCCAGAAATCCATTATTTTTCCGAGGAAGAGTTTCCGGGAGAGTCCGGCTGGTATATATATCTTGCCCTAAGACAGAAGGTCGAGGAAAACGGCAAGACGAGTTCCAGGAATATCCGGATGTGCGTTCTGAAATCGGCAAGCGGAAAGGTTGACGGGCCGTATGTGAACCCGGTGACCGGAGACGAGAACCACACCCAGCCGTTTCTGGATGAGAACGGGGAGTTCCTCACGGGATGGTGCGTGGGTCCCAGCCTTCTGCGCATTCCAAGCGGCCGGTACAAAGGCGTCTATCTCACCTGGGTAGAGGAAGTGGGGCGTGGGCAGGGCCTTGGAAACTTCTACCAGACAATAATGATTTCCCGCATTAGCAGTCCCTGGCAGGTTGCCGGCACTCCCGGGCTCATCACCAAACCCACTCAGGAATGGGAAACCCATGGCTCCAGCAAAACCCACCCATGCGTTGTGGAGGGCGGCACCGCCGTTTACGGAGAGCACGGAGAAATTTTCATGACCTACAGCGGCAGCGGCTATTGGAGTGACTATGGACTTGGCCAGCTAACGCTCCTGATGGACGGGGACGACTATGCAGACCCCCTCAAGACAGAGTCCTGGGTAAAGTATGACGGGAACCCCGTCTTCTCGTCGGCAAGCTCATCGGATCTCAGGGGAGCCGGCCACGCTTTCTTCCTGACAGACGGAAGAGGCCAGCGCTTTTTCTGCTATCATGCCTATCCCGTTGTGAACGGGAAGAAGGCCAAACAGCGTGGTGCATACATCGAACCATATTTTATTGACTATGGCCTGAAGAACCCTTCAGCTCCGTACGGTGTCCTGAGGATGGGTGCCATGGGAAACGGCCGCAGCGCCCCAGTGGAAACGGTGATTAGATACAGCCGGAAGAAAAAATGAAAATAGACCATTTCAAAAGCCTTGCGCTTGTATCCCTGCTCCTTGCGGCCGGATGTAAACCAACTCTTCCGGCGCCCGTCAAAACGGAGCCTGAGGAAACGGCGGTGAAAATGACCATGAACGGAACATTGCTCCGTTCCAATACGGCCGATCCCTGCATTGTGTACAGCAACGGTTTGTTTTATATGTCCATGACGGGGGCGGCCAACCTGGCAATGGTTATAGACTCGGACCTTGCGCGCCTGACATCATCGGCCCATCCGGCATCCTCAAACCTTATTTACAGGAGCGCAGAGGACCCCTGCGTGAAGGAGATTTTCGGAGAAGTGGCAACCATCAACGGCACATGGTCTCCGGAGATGCACTATTTCTCGGAAGAGGATTGCCCTGGTAATTCCGGGTGGTATCTGGTTTTCGCCCTTAGGAAGGACGATAGCGCAGGAGGTTCCAATCACAGTTCGGCATATATCCGTCCGGTGGTGCTGAAATCCCTTGGCAATTCGCCTTCCGGGCCTTACGGTAACCCAATCACTGGAGAGGAGGGCGCCTCGCAGCGTTTCCTTGACGCTTCCGGGCAGCCTTTTGAAGACTGGGCAATAGGCGTGAGTTTCTTAAGGATTCCAAGTGGCAGGTATAAGGGGATTTACGCCACCTGGGTGGATGAGGTTGGCCGCGGGGAGGGCTATGGTAAATTCTATCAGCGGCTAAGGATAGCCAGATTGTCAAAACCATGGCAGATAGCCTCCGAGGCATCCACCATCACTACTCCAACCCAGGCCTGGGAGAAGAAAGGCGCCAGCGCAACGCTACCCATGGTTGTGGAAGGCGGAACTGCCGTTTATGGGGAGCACGGTGAGATTTTCCTTACATATTGCGGCAGCGGGTATTGGTCCGATTACGGCCAGGGCCAGCTCACCCTTGCCCGCGAAGGGGACGACTACGCAGACCCCCTGAAGGAATCGTCATGGATTAAGTACGCCGGGAATCCGGTGTTTTCGTCGGCCCGGTCTGAGGACCTTCGCGGGGCTGGGCACGTATTCCTGTTCAATGACCCTTGCGGCAACCGTTTTGTGTGTTACCACGCATATCCTTTCAGCGGCGGTGTCAAGCAGAGTACGCGCAATGCCTACGTTGAACCCTTTACCATAGACTACGATGCCCGTGAAGAGACTGCGCCGCAGGGTGTGCTGTGTTTCGGGCTGAACAGGGACGGTGTCACGGCGCCGGTCAGTTCACAAATAAACTGGTGGTATAAAAGGGATTATTGATTCCCGGCTGAACTTTTTCTTATATAGTTTGGGCTTTTTTTCTCCTTGTTGGATATTTGGAATTTGTATTTTTGCGGCAATCGGCAAAATACTAACCATATATGCAACACGTACAATCCGTTTTTGACCAGCGCGCCGTTTATGAGGCGCCCCAGACTGAGCTCCTTACCATCACCGGGGCTATAGGTATCCTCACTTCCGTAACTCCGGAAGGATGGGATTCAGAAGATTTTGAAATGTAATAATCCTGCTGTTATGAAGAAAAGTATTTTTTTCCTGACGGCTGCTGCCGTTATGTTGTTTTCCTGTGAAAAGGAACAGGATTTTACAAAAGTCAATCAGGATGTCCCAGAAAAGACCATCTCTTTTGCAGTGTCCCATGAGACGGATGCCGACGCTTCCAAGACAACGATAGATTCCGGCGGTAATGTCCAGTGGGAGGCGGCTGACAAACTTGGTGTAGTTTATGACGGAGGCCTGGTGGAAAGTTCCGCTGCCGGTGCTCCCGGAGCAAGCGCAAGTTTCACAGCCACAATCCCCGGAGATAAAGACGCCCTTTATCTGGTTTACCCTTCCAGCATCACTGCAGGATATGAATCCGGCAGCCTGAAGGTTACCGTACCTGCCACCCAGGATGGTACTTTTGGAAGCACCGCCATACAGGTGGCAGAGTATGCCCAGCCCACCTGCAGCATCAAGAATCTTGGCGGCCTTCTGGCAATCACAACCACTGCCGATGTTGATGAGATTGTCATCAGCTCCAACAACAGCACTCCGCTGGTTGGTAAGGCAACGGTTTCATTCACCGATGGTATTCCGTCTGTGAGCAGCGTTGAATCCGGCTCCACGTCCGTTACGCTTTCAGGTCTTGGCGGTGCAGGCACATATTACGTAGCCGTCCTTCCGGGCAGCTTTGATGCCGGTATCTATATCGAGCTCAAGAAGTCCGGTTCCGCAGTTGGTGAAAAAATTACCGGCAACACCCTGAACGTTGTCCGCCGCAAGATCATGAAGATCAATGTGGGTGATCCCGGGGTAATTGCAAACAAGAAGTTCGTCACCGTGGCCGGTGCCGGCCTTAAGGACGGTTCCAGTTGGGACAATGCCATGGGCTCTACGGAGTTCTATTCTTTCCTTATCAACAAATCTACTGACAATACAGTCTTTATGGCGGCGGGTACGTATCCTACTCAAGCTGCAGCCGGCTGCACTTTTAATGCCGGTATCACAGGTCTTTCCATATACGGCGGTTATCCTTCAACAGCAACCGGGACTTCGCTTGCCGGCAGGGATATTACCACCAACAGGACCATCCTGAGCGGTGACCAGGATAATGACGGAACCGGCGAGAACCGTATTCTTATTACCAATAATTCAAACATCACAGCGGTATTGGATGGCCTTGAATTCAGAAAAGCCTACGCCAGCGGCAATCAGGGCATGGGTTCTGCTCTTTGCATAAATAACTGCAAGACTATCAAGGTTGTCAATTGTATTTTCAGTGATAATACAAACGTGACTACAACCAAGGAAACTGAAACCAAGGCTGCAACCGGCGGCGGTGCTGTCCGTGCAGCAGCGGGTACAGTCATATTCAAAGGTTGCACTTTCAGCAACAATACTGCTACCGTGGTCAGTGGTGGAGCAATGCGTGTTGCCGGCACTGCAAATGTGACTCTTGATGAGTGTGTTTTCTCTAATAACACTGCAACGACAAATGGCGGCGCTATTCATATGAGCAAGGGTACGCTGATAATCCATGATTCGCAGTTCAATAACAACACGGCTACCACCAATGGCGGTGCAATTTCAATTACCCAGCAGGCAGATTGCTCCGTGACCATGTCCGGCACATCGTTTTATCACAACCGCGCAGCCAGTTCGAGCGGCTATTGCGGAGGCGCCATTGCAATCGGCCCTTGTACCAATTCATGGGATGTAGGGACTTCGGATGTTACTCTGACCAATTGCTATTTTGAGGAGAATGAAGGCCATGCCACGGATATCGTTTATGATCCTGAAACCCCTACATCCCTGAAAACCGGCATCGATGAAAGCAAAGCATCCACAGGCGGTGCCATTTTCGTGGAGAAGAATGCAAGCGTGAAGCTGGATCACTGCTGGTTCTACCACAACCTGTGCTCCAAGAATGGCGGAGCCATCAGGACAAAGGATGCCACTGCGGTTTTGTACATGAACGCATGCTCCTTCTACATGAACTATTCAGGAGCCTCCGCCTCTACTGTTCAGGGAACTTCAGGTCCCATAGCAATGTACAACTGCGTGTTCTACAACAACCAGAACAAGAGCACCAGCTCTCCCGCAACCATCCGCAGTACAAACGGCGAAATCCTCATGGCCAACACATCTTTGAGGCTGGGCTCATCCTATCCCGGAGTAGTGTTTTCAGCCACTAAAAACTCTGTGATAGTAAACAGCCTGTTTGTCAATTCAGGTGCCGGCAGTGAGCCTGCTCTCAAGAAAGCAATTGCAGTTGCCAGTGGGAAGACGGTGTCCTCTTTCGGCCACAATCTGCACAGCGGGTATAATGCCGACGGCTCCTCATACGGAACCATAGACCAGACAAACGCCATGGCGGGTTCTGATCAGGAAATCGGCCTGGATGATTTCCCGTCCTGGGTTGGTACGGTTGACGGTATAGAATACCATCTGCTCAAGATTACCAAGTTACCCACCACATATTATAATGCAGACCCGGCCGTGGATTATCGTGCCACGCCTGCAGAGGTCGAGGCCGCCATCGAGTATTTCGACACCAACAACAGCACGGCGTTCAAGACCTGGCTCAACACCCTTGACGAAGGCTCCGGCCGTAAGCCGTTGGATGTTGATTACAGAGGATACCTCCGTAATGCCACCAATATTTGGCCTGGCAGCTATGAGTATGGCGCAACAAAGTAACCGATGAAGAAATCAGCCATCCTTCTCACTCTTTTAGCGTTTTTAGTGATTGGTCCTGCCGCTGAGGCGCAGGACCTTTACACTAACAACCGTGCGCCACTGGTGCACAAGCAGTACATGGAGCTGCCCCTGGGGGCGGTGAAGCCTGATGGCTGGCTAAAAGACCAGCTGGACATAATGGCTGCCGGCATGACCGGTCACCTGGACCAGCTTGTCCCCAAGATATTCGGGGAGCGCAACGGCTGGCCAACCGGAATGTACGGCGGAGACGAATACCTTCATGGCGCCAACCCCACACAGGGAACAGAGTGCTGCTCTGTTGTGGAGCTAATGTTCTCCCTTGAAAAGATGATAGAGATTACCGGCCGTACAGACTGGGCAGACTGGCTTGAAAATCATTCCAAAAGGGGTATAAAAGAAAGAAAGACCCAGTTGCCTGAATCTCTCTCCAACCGGGGACACCCCGGCCCAGTTGATTGGGGTTACCAATCCAATGCAAATATAAGAAGATTTTTATTACTTCCAAAATTTAATTGAAATCAGTCCTTCAGCCGGACGGTGCCGCGGACAAGGGTGACTTTGCCGTTGTACATGCAGCAGGCAAGGATGTCATCGCCGCCAAGGGGTGTGAGGGAATTCCACATAACGCTTTCTGTCTGGATATCGGCCTCAACGGGGTGTGAAACGCCGCGCATGGAGTGGAATACACGTTTTTTCATCTCGGTTTTGGGACAGGCCTGAACCTCCATTATGCGCCGGTTGTGATCTGTGATGTCTGCCCCGCGCGAAGTCTGGTAACTGATGACAAAGAAATTCTCTGTCTGGACAAGGTACGGTGCCCCGGTGGTGAATTCGGGGGATTCGAGTGATTTGAGGAAGGGGTCAAAACGGTGCTCTGAGAACTCTCCTTCTGTTTCAGGCCATGGGTTGGAAAGCTGCGTGTACAGCACCTGTGGATGCAGTTTCACATCCGTGTTGTTGGTCTCTATGGACAGATAAATCCTGTCCTGGTAAATCATTGCAACGGGCATTCCGTCCCTGAAAGACGGAGTGTAGCACACGGTTTTAGGCTCTCTGGTCCAGGTGTCTCCGCCGTCGGATGATTCCAGCAGGGAGATGTTCTGGTACTTGTTCCCTTCACGGTAATAAGGAGTTTCGTCAGAGAAATACAAATGTATGGTTCCGTTTGGAAGCGGAAGGATAAACGGCTCCCAGCACCCCTTTTTGGTGTCCGTGTCCCAAGGCTCTGAAAGATAAAGCACGGAGGGCTCGGACCAGTTTTTCCCGCCGTCATCCGAATAGCGGAGAGCTATTCCGTAAGGATGCCTGGTGGACATGCCATCTTTTGGACGGAGATTCACGGCGTAGAAAATGCGGCCCGGATGCTTTGGAAAAGACTCAGGCAACTGCGCCGTTTCAGGGTTGGAGATGGTTACGCGGACATCTCCTTCCCCGGAAGAGGCCGTAAAACTGTTATAGATGACGGTCTCATCGGTCCAGTTGCGTCCTCCGTCACTGCTGTAGCGGGCATAGCCCCTGCCGCCGTGGGTGTAGGAACATATCAGGCGCCCGTCCAGGAGGGGATGTACACGGACGTAGCCGCCGGCGCTGAGCACCAGGGGCTCCTCCCATGATATCTCAACTTTGGGAAGCCGGCGTGCCTGTAGCCGGCCCTGCGGGGAACAGGCCGTCAGCATAAGTGCCGCAATTGCAAGGAGTGTGGTTTTCATGGACATGGATGCATGGAAAATTATGAGCCAAGCCGCCAGATTATCTGCAGGAGGGCAAGGCGGCCGAAGCCGTTGAATCCGTAATAGCGGTGAGTGATAGAGGTGGTCTGGTACGTGAGATGGGTGCCTTGGTCAAGGATGTCGTTCACGGAAAGCCGGAGGGTACACCGGCCTTTTCCAAGGCTCTTTGAAACGGATGCGTTCCACAGGCAGATATCTGTATCCATCGGGGTAAAACCATGCCCGCGGGTGTGATAAATGCCCGTGTTGGAGGAAAGCCGCCATTTGCGGGGAAGGCTTGCAGCGGCATCGGCCTCGGCAAAAACCGCCCAGGGCCGGTAATCAAGGTCTTCGAAGATGAGGCTGTGCTCGTGAGTGTATTCCCCTCCTGCCGACAGGGTGAGGGAGTATCGTCTCCATCGGAATGCGGCATCAAGGCTTTCCCTGACGGATGTGCGCTGCCAGTTGTTGATGTCGTCTTCCTTTGTGGCAGGGTTGTAAAGGTATGACGGTGTGTGTTGGAAGCTGCCGTTTGTGTGGGAGGAAATACTCAGCGGAATGCTTTTGAAGGAATGGTTGAAAACCAAGGACCCGTTTGCGCTGTATGTCCCGTCGATATTGCGGCTCCGGATGATGCGTCCGCCCGTTTCCGGGTTGTATTCCGTTGCCGATGAGAATGCGTTCTGCACCATCGATGCGGTCACTTCGGCAACGAGGGAATTGCCTTTTGCGGGGACGGAGCGGTTGAATGTGAAGGTGAGCTTATGTGTGAAGGACGGTACCAGATAAGGGTTACCCTCCTGGACATACAGGGGGTTGGTGCCGCTTTTTACGGGTATCAGGGATGCCGGGGATGGCATTCCAACAGTACTGACATAACGCAGTGACATGTACTGGCTCTTTGACTTGTTGTAACGCACTGTAAGGTTTGGTGCGCAGTAGAATTTGGCGTTGCGTATGTCGTGATTAACAAGGCTCCATACGGGTTTGAAGGCGAGTCCTGCCGTCAGGTTCACCTTTTTCTTCACGTAGCGAAGGTTTGCCGTTGTGGTGAGGAGTGTACCTTGATAAATGCCTTCGGAAGAGAAACCGGTGTCCTTCTCTCCTGTATCGGGCAAGAAGTAATCTCGTTGGACCGAGTGACTTACCAGGCGGGCGTTCACGATAAGCTGAAAATGGAAGCCCCGGCCAAGAGGTTCGTTCCATGAGCCCTGGATTGAGAAATCGTTACGTTTCCAGGGGGCGTGGATGCGGTAATCCCTCTGTGTGGTTTTGCCGTTTTTGAGGGTGATGCCGGAAAAGTGATTGAGGCTGGCAACGTCGGTAGCGGAGAAACCTTCGTAAAGCCGGAGGGAAACGGTGCGGCCTTTTTTGGCAGGGCGCAAGGTCCCCTGGGCGGTGATTTTCCCGTCCAGGCGGAGGTTTCTGGAGGAGGTAATCTGCTCTGTCCGGTTAATCTGGACAGCGTTATCGTCCTCCCATGGGGCCGTTTTGAAAGTTCCGGAAACCGGCGCACTTTCCGAGTCTGTCTCCTGCAGGGAAAGCTCAGGCTTCAGTATGAAAAACCACTTGCGGGAGGGTCTCCACTCAATCTCCGAACTGGCGGTGAGTTTGTCGGTATTTCCGCTCTGCGTGTCTTCCTGGCTCACATAAGAGGTACTGCTGCGGTAGTAGTTCCGGGCGCTTAAAGTGCGTTGCTTCTCATAGCTGTTCCCGGTATACTTGATATTGGCATCCAGTTCCAGATGTTTGCCTTTTTTACTGTAGTCTGCTCCGGCGTCGCGCCGGTTACGGTCTCCGTCAGACCCGGTACCAAGCTTTACCGGGCGCTGTTTTCCGGCTGTGATAACTGCGGGCAGGTTCCTGAAATTGGCCAGGATGCTGGCATGGACGCTGTCTGTGAGCATGCCGGCGTTCCCTGACGCCATATATCGGAGCGGGTAACTTCCGCCGGCCTGGATGCGGCCTTTCCATCCGTCCATGAAGCGGCGCTTTATCCTGACGTCCAGCACAGGTTCTTCTTCTCCGTCGTCAATGCCGGTTGCGCGGGCAAAGTCACTTGGCCTGACGTAAGCTTTAATGGATTCCACGCTGTCTCCCTGGATGTTCCTGAGGCCGGTGAGGATGTCTCCGCCATAATAGAGGCGCCCCTCAACAAGCAGTTTTTCCACTTTGCGGCCATACAGGGTAACAACGCCGCCTTCCACGTCAATGCCGGGTATTTTTCTCAGGATGTCTTCCAGGACGGCGTCTTCTTCCAGGATGAGGGCACTGGGGTTGAACTGTACCGTATCCCCGACGGTTTTAACAAGGGGAGGGTCGGCCACCACAACTGAAGCCACAAGCGGTTCCGAGACAACAAGTTCGGGTTCCTGCGCATATGCCCAAAAACTGCTGAGAAGCCATAGGGCAACAAGATATGAGCGGTGGCGTTCCATTCTATGCAAATGTAAGTAATAATGCGATTTCTTGAAAGAGTTAATCCCTCCCTGAAACTTTTGTTTCATAATTTGGGAACAGAGTGGAGCGTATGGCGCACATTGTTATTATCTTTGTGATAATGAACACGTACACATTATTGATAACACTCATCCTTCTTTCCGGAGGATGCACAAAAGGAAGCCACGAGTCTGGCCCTTCAGTTTCATGGAGTGCTCCCCGCACTGTCTGTAAAGGCGGTTATGGCCGCATACACCCCCTGGCAGACGGATTGCTCATGCTCACATATTCCCTTTCCGGCAGTTGCTATGCCCGCACAAGCCGCGACGGCGGCCTCACGTGGGGCAGTCCCACCCTCATTACAGAGGCTTTCGATTATGAGGGCGTCCTGGTCCGCTGTTCCAATCCGGAGTTTGTCCAGCTCTCTTCGGGAAGGATTCTTTTTGCCACGAACCTGCGTCCAAAGGACAATAAATCCACAGTCCATCCTTTCTCAATAGCCGTATGCTTCTCTGACGACGGTGGCTCAACATGGAGTGAAAGGAAAACCATTTACGCTCCTCCTCTTTGGGATGAAGACGTGTCCAAGGGCGCCTGGGAGCCGTTCCCCATGGAACTTCCGGATGGCAGGATCCGTGTTTATTTCACGGACAATACTCCCCATTACAGTACCGGGGACACTCGCGGGAACAATATCTCTTATGTCGAGTCTTCTGATGGCGGTGAAAACTGGAGCGGGGCGCAGATTGTGTGCCATACGCCCGGAGGCTGGGACGGAATGCCTGTAGTGGCCTCTCTGGACGGGAGCCTTTATCTTTCCGTGGAACATAAGGACGTACGCGGCTCAAAATATCCCATGGAAGTGAAGATTTACCGTGACGGGGAACCAGTCATTCTGGGGCATAGGGACACTTACTGCGGTGCTCCTTACATCATCCGTACAGACAATTACTTTGTCCTGAGCTGCCAGAGCGCAAAAGGTTCGGACACACCCCTTGCCGACACCCACTCCGTCCCGGCCGTGTGGTTTGGAAAGACAGTTGACGACATGCGCGAGGCGCCACAGCCGCTTGACATAGACCAGACGCAGTACAGCGGCCTCTGGAACAGTCTCTGCCCCATTGGCGGTGACAGTTTCTACCTGGTGACCCAGAGCCGTGCAAAAATTATCATTACCAAAGGAACCATAAAGTGACATGATGCGCAGGAACCTTACCGTCTGCCTTCTGGCTTTCCTGATGGGTTTTGCGCCGGTTTGGGCGCAAGACCGTCAGTGGACTTATGTAGATGCGGCCACCCTTACTTTTGTGGGGAAGCTTTTCTCGGACACACCCAACCCTTACCACCGTCTGGATACCGAGGTTTACGGCGGCTTTTCTGAATCAGAGCTGCGTCAGGTCCATCAGAGTTCCGGAATGGCCATTGCGTTCCGCACAGATTCGGAGGGGATAGCGGTAAAGCCGGAATACGGGCAGATTCAGGGAGGCGGCAATACGGCTCCCAACGCCAAACAGGGCTTCGACCTTTACATCAAAAAGGACGGCAAGTGGGTATGGGCAGGCGCTTATGCCGGAGGCAAGAGCGGTGTGGCGAAGCCCATCCTTATTTTCAACAAAGGCGGCCGCATGTGTGACTGCCTCATCTACCTGCCGGTTTTTGCAGAGCTCACTTCCCTTGAGATAGGAGTTTATGATGACAGCCGCATAGAGCCCCTGGAGGGAGCGTTCCGCCACCGTATAGGGGTGTTCGGCTCCAGTTTCACCCAGGGATATGGCGTTTCCAGGCCGGGGATGGGCTGGACTTCCCAGCTTTCCAGGATGACCGGGCTGGATTTCCTGAGCCTTGGTTGCAGCGGCAACAGCAAGCTTCAGTCATATTTTGCCAAACCCCTTGCCGATGCCGATGTTGATGCCTATGTCTTTGACGCCTTCTCCAATCCCACACCGGATCTGATTGAAGAGCGCCTGTTCGATTTCATCTCCACAATCCAGGAAAAGAACCCCGGCAAGCCTCTGATTTTCCTCAGGACCATCCACCGTGCCTGGTGCAATTTCAATGTTGGAACTTACCGCAAGGAGGAGATAAAGCTGAAAACCGCCGATTCAATGATGCGGAAGGCTATGAAAAAATTCAAGGACGTGTATTACGTGACCACCACAAATGCCGATGACGAACGTCTTGACACAACGGTGGATGGCACACATCCCGGAGATTACGGATACTTCCTGTGGGCAGAATCCATAAAAGAACCGGTCCTTGAAATACTTGACAAATACGGTATAAGGTGATATGAAAAAGATGCTCAGCATAATTGCCCTTGCGGGCATGCTCGTTTCTTGTGCGGAGGCCGGTGATGGCCGCTGGAGCGCAGAGAAGGCACGTGCCTGGTGGGATGCCACAGAGTGGCCGGTGGGCTGCTGCTATGTTCCTACATACGCCATCAACCAGCTTGAGATGTGGCAGGAAGATACATTCAATCCACAGGTGCTGGACAGTGAATTCGCCCTTTGTGAGGACCTTGGTTTCAACCTGGTAAGGATTTATCTTCACGAGCTTCTGTGGTTCCAGGACGCCAAAGGGTTCAAGGAGCGCATTGACAAGGTTCTGTCCCTGGCATCGGCCCATGGAATAAAGGTTACGTTCACTTTCTGCACAAACGGCGGCGGAGAGGAAAAGACAGGGCCCCAGCCGCAGAAGGAGCCGGGAAAGCACGGAGGTGGGCACTGGGTTCACAGCCCCGTGGACCGTATTTTTTTCCACAAGGAGAACTGGGGGGAATTCAAGGCGTACATGCAGGATATTCTTAAGAGCTTTGGAAACGACAGCCGCATCCTGTACTGGTGCCTTTATAATGAACCGGAAAATGTAAAGGACGGCCGTAACTGCCTGGAATTCATGAAGGCGATGTATGAGTGGGCCTGGAAAGTGAGGCCGTCTCAGCCGCTCACATCACCAGTGTGGATACGTCCCGGATACAAGGGCGCAAAAACCAGGCTGGAGATGGTTTCCTTCGTGTGCGAAAACTCAGACATCCTCAGTTTCCACTGCTATTATCCGCCTCGGGAGCTGAACACCTTCATAAATATGCTCAGCCGGTATCACCGGCCGATGATTTGTCAGGAATATATGGCCCGCACCCTTGGCTCAACTTTCCAGGAATGCCTGCCCATCCTCAAACGTGAAAAGGTGGGAGCGCTGAACTGGGGGCTCGCTGAGGGAAAGTGCGAATACCGCTTCCCGTGGGGCAGCAAGCCCGAAGACGGAGAACCCGAAGTGTGGTTCCATAGCATTTTCTGGCACGACTATACCCCGTATGACCCCGCGGAAGTGGAATTCATCAGGGAACTTACCGCCAACAAGGAGCTGGCAGGAAAAGAGGCGGTGTATCCCATAAATTAATTAGAGTATGGACAGACGGAAATTCTTAAAAATCGGCGCCGTGAGTGCGGTTGCCCTGCCTGTTTTGCCGGAGGCGCTGGCTTCCTCCAAGGGAAGCCGCTACGGCCGCATCAAGGGAGACAAGGTCAGGGAGCCCGCACGTGAGATTCCCATTGTGGCCTCCTGCGACATTCTCGTTGCCGGGGGCGGCCCTTCGGGTGTTGCGGCGGCAATCTGTGCCGCTCGGGAGGGCGCATCGGTCCTCCTTGTGGAGCGCTATGCCTTTCTTGGCGGCCTGTGGACAGGCGGTCTGGTGCTCCCGGTACTGTCCACCCACGGACTTGATCCCGCCGGGACCTGGACGAAATGCGTGTCCGGATTCATGGACGAACTCTGCGGACGGCTTTTCGATATGGGCATGTGCGTGAACAAAATGGATCCCACCGTTGACCCGGAGGCAGCAAAGTATGTCATGGAGCAGATGATCCAGGAAGCCGGCGTCCGGATGCTCTACAATGCCACGGTTGCCCAGGTTGCCATGTCCGGAGACAGGATAGATGCTGCAATCATCGAAACAAAGTCCGGGAGGATTGCCGTACGTGCCAAAGTGTTTGTTGACGCAAGCGGAGACGGTGACCTCATTGCCTACAGCGGAGAGTCCTTCGACACGATGAGATATCATATCGGCGCGATGTGGCGTGTGGGCGGACTTGACCCGTCATTCCGCAAGGGGACCGGCACTCCCATACCCGGCGTGAGAGTCATGCACCTTCACGGAGAGGATGACAAGGACGGGCTGGATGCATTTGAAAACACCCGCATCTGGCTGCGGGCAAGGAAGCAGATGTGGGACAGGACCCAGGCCCTCCGTGAGATGAAGGGTGCAGAGAATGCGTTCCTTCTGGAAACCCCGCCTCAGATAGGTGTCCGTGTAACCAGGATGCTGGATGCAGTGAAGCGACTTACGCTTGAGGAGACAATGACCGATGCCGTCCATCCCGATGTGATAGGGATGAGCGGCGGATCCGACATCATCAGGTACAATGGGAGGAAAATAACCAAGAAGGAGCGTCCGATATGGCAGATTCCATACAGCTCCCTTGTTCCGAAAAGGGTCCAGAACCTTATTGTTGCCGGCCGGTGCTTTGGCTTTGACAGGGAACTTGCCTGGGATGCCAGGGAGATAGGAACCTGTTTTGTAACCGGCCATGCCGCTGGCGTTGCTGCTGCCATCTGTGTCAAGAAGCGCACAGGGGTGAGGGATGTGGAAACTGCAGAACTGCAGGCCATTCTCCGCCGTCAGGGCGCAATGCTGGAACTGTAACCTGAAAACCGTAATGAAAAAGAAGTATTATATTGTCCTTGCGGCCGCTTGTGTCTTTTCTGCCGGCTGCAGCTCAGAGGCCGGAACCGAATGGGCTCCTGCAGGCAGTCATATCCGTACCGCATGGGCCGATGAGGTTTCTCCCAGGAATGCCCATCCCGAGTATCCCCGTCCCCAACTTGTGCGTGGAGACTGGAAAAGCCTGAACGGCCTTTGGGACTATGCAATTGTTCCCTCTGAAAAATCAAGGCCGGATTCTGCAGACGGCAAGATCCTGGTTCCCTTCTGTGTGGAGTCCTCCCTTTCAGGAGTGGGGAAAAGAATAGGAAAGGAAGATGCGCTGTGGTATAAAACCACTTTCAAGCTGTCCCGGGGCTGGAAACGGCGTGTGCTTCTGCATTTTGACGCCGTTGACTGGAGCTGTGAGCCCTGGCTCAACGGACAGCCGCTTGGAAGACACACTGGAGGTTATACTGCCTTTTCTTATGATATTACGCCGTATCTCACGGAAGGTTCTCAGGAGCTTGTTGTGAAGGTCCTGGACGCCACCGACAATGGTGAACAGCCGCGTGGCAAGCAGGTGTCCAACCCACGGAGCATCTGGTACACGCCCGTTACCGGCATCTGGCAGAGCGTGTGGCTGGAACAGGTTTCCGACGAAGCCTATATTACGGATTATAATGCCCTGTCCGACATCGATGCGGGTACCGTTTCCGTGCTTGCGTCAGTTGAAGGCAAGGCAGACAGGATTGATGTGCGTCTTCTTGATGGCGGTGAAGGATGGTCTACCCTTGATGACAGGCCTGGAAAGGAGGTGGCTTCTGCCAGTGCCGTTCCAGGAGAGAACGCTGTCCTTTCCGTAAGTGCACCGAAGTTGTGGTCTCCGGAGCATCCATATCTGTATGCGCTAGAGATGAGCCTTGTCAAGGGCGGAAAGGTTATAGACAAGGTCAAGGCATATACGGCATTCAGAAAAAGCTCTGAAGAGCGCGATGCCGCCGGATGGCGCAGGATCGGGCTCAACGGAGAGCCTTATTTCCAGTTCGGCCCGCTGGATCAGGGCTGGTGGCCCGACGGCCTTTACACCGCGCCCACAGACGAGGCCCTGCGCTACGACATAGTCAAGACAAAGGACTGGGGATTCAATATGATTCGCAAGCATATCAAGGTTGAACCGGCCAGATGGTACTGGTGGTGTGACCGCCTTGGAATATGCGTATGGCAGGACATGCCCAGTCTTGCTGCAAACCTCCCGGGGGGCCAGTGGGGCCAGTGGGGGTACGGCATCGGCAGTGATTATCCTCTTACAGAAAGCGCCAAAGCCACATATTATAAAGAATGGGGAGAAATCATTGATCAGCTGAAGAAGTATCCGTGCATAGTTGTATGGGTGCCGTTCAATGAGGCCTGGGGCCAGTTTGACACTGAGGCGGTTGTGGATTTCACGTACTCAAAGGACTCCTCCAGGCTTGTGAATTCGGCCTCCGGCGGCAATTCTTACCTCTGTGGAGACATACTTGACAGCCACAATTATCCCAATCCCAAGATGAAATTCCGTTCTGACGGTGCCCAGATAGATGTGCTGGGAGAGTATGGCGGCATCGGGCTGGTGGTTCCGGACCACGTCTGGGCCCCGGACCACAATTGGGGATACAAAGGCCTTTGCAAGGATGGAGACGAGGTGCTCCTGAAGTATGTCGCATACACGGAAGAGTTTATTCCGGAAGTGCTGGACGGAGTATCGGCCGGAGTTTATACCCAGACGACGGATGTGGAGATAGAAGTTAACGGTATCATGACTTATGACCGTAAGGTTGTCAAGATGGACGAGGTGCGGCTGAGGGAAGCTAACCTGAGGTTATCAATGCAATTAAATAACGAAAACCACTATACTGATGACACTAAATAAACATCCATTCAGAATTGTCATTCTGCTTGCGCTTTGCATGGCGTCTTGTTCACGCACGGCGCAGCAGCTGCCTCAGAATGAGGCGGTCCTGAGACTTCAGGCGCCGGCCCAGTTGTCCAAGACCTGGATAGACGCCGGTGCCGATGGTTCGGCCGCTCCTGTTTATTGGAGTGCCGGAGACCGCGTTGCCGTGAATGGCGTGGTATCCGCCCCGCTTGAAGCTGCACCGGGAGAGAAACTCGCATCGGCAGATTTTTATCTCATGAACGTGAGGACGCCTTACACTGTCATTTATCCGGAAAGTGCCTGGGCGGGAAAAGATGAGCAGGGGAGGCTGCTTCTGGACATTCCCGCAAGCCAGCGGTGGAAAGAGGGGTCTTTCTGCGAAGGGTCGGCCCTTCTTTACGGGTATTCAGAGAGCGAGGATGCTCCTGTGGGGATGCAGAACCTTTGCGGAGCCATCACTTTCAGCCTCAAGGATCAGGATGGAATCAAAATAAAGTCCCTGAGCATAACTTCCCTTACCGAAGCGAAACCAATAGCCGGGAAGTTTTCGCTCGCAGAGGGAGAATCCCTCATTCTGTCTCCGGCAGGCGGGAACAGCGCCACCGTAGGGATGGAGCTGCCGGAAGAAGGCATTACCTTATCGGCAGCGGGGACATCGTTCTTCTTGTCCATCCCGGCCGGGGATTATCCGGACGGTTTCCTCATCCGCATGGATGATGAGAACAGGCATATCCTCCGCCGCTGGTGGCTGCGCCCCTCTGAAGGCTCCCCTGCGGGCGTAACCCTTGGAGCAGGGAAACTGGTGGTTTTTGCTGCAAGCGACTATGATCCCGATGCCCGCGAGATATGCAGTGCAGAAGACTGGGAGGAATTTGCCGCAGCATATAATGCAGGCGGGAGTGGCTGGGAGGCCGAATGGCTGTGCAAGGACGGCACCATAAGAATCGGTGCAGATTTCACGGCCGAAACCCTTACACGTATCACCGCCTTTTCCGGCATTCTGGACGGCTGCGGGCATACAGTGACCATAACCAAGGCCACAACGCCCCTTGTGAAAACTCTTACGGGTACAATCCGCAACCTTACTATTGCCGGCACCAATACGCCTTCAGATTCCAGTACTGACGGGGCTACAATCTTTGTTACCAACCTCAGCGGCGGCAGTATTGAGAATTGCTGCAACAAGACAACCATTACGCTGTCCAACCATGCCCGTGCAATCATTGCAGGCCCGTTTGTGAGGACATTTACGGCAGGGCGCATTGAAGGCTGCGTAAATGAAGCGGACTTCACCCTGTCCTGCGCCATTTCCGACGCCAACCGCTACTTCATCAGCGGCGGCATAGCGGGACTGGTGAAAGACCTTACTGCAAAAGCCACAATCATCAACTGCACGAACAAGGGAAAGTTCACCCTTATGGCAGTAACCACTACTACAGCGGCAAAAACGCCGCTGCAGGCTGCTTATGGCGGTATTGTGGGAAGTATTACCGGCGGAGATGCGGACAAGTATCTGAGCGTGGAGTCCTGCGTGAATGAAGGAGCCATATCCATAGATTTCTCTCCTGTCCCTTCCAGTACCACCATTGCGGTTTCAGGTGCCGGCGGCATAATTGGAACGGCCATGAAATACACCGGAGGCCTCACGTTCAACTGGTACAACACAGGCACGTCCAGGATTACCAAGCAGGACGGTGTTTACTTTGAGATGAAGGACTGCATCAACAAGGCTGATATCCACAACGGCCTTTGCTCCAAACTGGCCCACGGAGACCCCAATGCCGACTTTGCCGCCGGCCTTGTGGGTGTAGCCAACGGCCTCAAGGACAAGCCGGCCCTTATCGAGAACTGTACGGTGAAGGATGTTACGGTTGAGGCTACGCAGGCTACCTTCTATACACGTGCGGCCTTCTGTATGGTGGCCGGCGGTCTTGCCGGATTCGCCGGGCATGCCCATTTCAAAGGCTGTACGGTAGACCACTGCAAGGTTGGAACTTCCAAAAGCCAGTCCTATTCGGCTGCAGGAGGCATAGGGATGGCCCCCGTCACCTTCATCATGGAAAACTGCCGCATCTTTGCTGATGTGTACCATATCAGCAGTGCCGTAAGCGGCGCGGGTTACATAGACGGCCATTCGGCAATCGGCTTTGTCCTAAGCACCAAGAAAGGCCCGTCCGGAGCTTCCGGGACCGGCCTTGGAGGCATGCGTGACACTATTGTGAATCCTGAAGGCAGTTCCGTTACGGGATGCTCTTTTGGAGGCAGCATTACTGAGAACACCGTCCTGGTGGAATACAACAAAGCATCTTCCCCCGCCTTGCAGACAACAACGCTGTCTGCCGGCAACTTTGCGGCACATATTGCCTGTGAGAGCTTTGCCACCGATTACTACAAGAGGGGAATCGGCTCCATGGTGACAATCAGCGACAACACTTATTGGGACGGACAGTAAAAGACATTGCCATGAAAAAGTATATCATACCAATTGCTGTCTGCTGCCTTTGCGCATGCGTAAACCTCACGCCTGATACGGGAGAGGATATAGACAGGAGCGGACATACCCTGTTCAGCGTGGACATAGAAAACCTTTCCATTGGTGAAGCACCCGTCCCGGGAAGCTGGAATGCGGGGGACCGTATCGGCATCTTCGGTTCCGACTCCGGGAACAACGTACCGTATTACCTGAAAAAGGGAGGTGAAGGCCTCCAGGCGGCCGCATTTTACGGAGGCCTGGTCAAGGGGAACGTCCTTGCCTATGCCCCTTATGAGGAAAGCGCCTCATCGGCGGCGGTACTTTGCAGTCTTGAGCGCGTACAGGAGTATCAGGAAAATGCCGACAAAACCGGCTTCTTCCTCCGCTATAATTCCCGCACGTTCGCGGTTGCCTCTTCTGAGGAAGGCATCCTGCATTTCAAATACCCCATGGGCCTTCTGTGCGTGCGTTTCGAGTTTGTGGATCCAGTTGATATCCTGGCCATCACCCTGAAGGGTAAGGTTGGAATATCCGGCACCCTTGAAGCCGGATGGGACGGGGAGGTGAAGCCGTCGGCTCTGTCACACAAGGAAATCTCCCTGGACCTTGGGGGAAATGCCGTTTCCAGCAAGACGGGGGACCGTTTCAATGAATTCCTCTTCGTGCTGCCGCCTGCAGTGTATGCGGCAGGAGACCTTTCGCTGAGCGTGGTCACTACCGATGACGAGATGCTTCTGGGCATTCATGAGATAGAAATAAAACGCGTTGAGAAGGAGTCTTTCCCGGTGACGAATATCGTTGTCAGAAGTTCAGACATTCCCGCTTATGGTAAAGAAGATGGTTATCTGGAATAGGAGGCAGCAATGAAACAAAAGAGTATAATTACAGTGTTAATAGCCGCCCTTTCGCTGCTCTCCTGCAAGGAAATGCAGCAGGAACCGGTCCCTGGCAAAGCCATCGGCGAGATTTATGTCACGGCGGCTCCTGGCAGCCGGTCTGTCCTTGTGAAACTGGACGGCCTGTGGCGGGTTCGCTCAATGGAATCCTGGCTCAGCACCGATGTTGCAGGAAGGGAGGGCGAAGGCGCTTTCACGTTCAGCTTCGACTCCAATGAGTCCGATTTTGTCAATTTCAAGCCTGTCAGGAAAGGCGCTATCGTCATCCAGTCGCTTGAGACCATGGTTGCCGATACCCTCCGGGTAATCCAGCAAGGCATTCCCGACGGCAAAGAATATGCAAACAGCCTTTTGGGCTCCTACATTGAATTCCAGGAAGACCGTCTGGAGGACTTTTCCATCCTGTATGCCAACCTGAAAGGCGCATCGACCGCTGCCATATCGGCATGGATTGCCTCGGTTGGGGCTGATGTCAACTGCATCATCGGTGATGACGGCCTCTCCGTTGTCCTTTCAGACGGTACTCCCGCCACTATTACCGGCACCATGGACTCTCCTGCCGCCGTTTTTGCCAAATACGGAAGGCTGAATTGCGCCCTTGCCGATTTCGGCGAAACTCCCGAATCTGACGGCAGTTACTATGATGCCGCAGTCAGGCTGCTTTCACAGTGCTATGATAAGCCCGATGCAGAGGAAAACTGGCTCCTTGGCGGTTCATTCTATTACCTGAGCGTCATGGAAGCCGGTTATCCTTCCACTCCGTCATGGTATCCTGCCAACCCGGCTGCCCCGGAATTTGCGGCAGACCGTTATGTCCAGGGTTCCAACCTTACGGACTGTGTATGGATGGCGGCCCGGGATTATACCCCCACCTGGAGCTCTTCCGGCAGGAGCTGGAGGGCAGACTACCTCTACGCATCCCATTCCCTGTGGAATGCAACCACTATGGTAAAAGTGCTGGACAACACTCCCGCCGGCGCTTCCCACAAGGCAATTATGATAAGAATTAAATTCTGACGGCCATGACAACAAGGAAAACAATACTTCTTCTTGCCGCCATGTTTGCGGGAACCATGAGCCTGTGGGCGCAGGGTTTTACAGTAAAAGGAACCGTGACAGACGAACAGGGACAGCCCGTCATCTCCGCCGGAGTCAAGGACTCGGAAAACAGCAAGAATGTAACGATAACGGATATTGAGGGCCATTATTCCCTCAAAGTGGACAAAGCCACCGTCCTGGAATTCTCCTTCCTGGGGTACAAGACACAACTCATTCCCGTTGACGGTCCCGGTACCCTTGATGTGCGCATGCTGCCTGAGGACACTGTGCTTGAGAGCGCGGTTGCCATAGGCTACGGAACATCCAGGAAAGGTGATCTCACCGGAAGTGTTTCTGTAGTACAGATGGACGAAATCCAGGAAACGCCCTCGCTTTCCGTTGCCCAGACGCTCCAGGGCCGCATTGCCGGTGCCGATATCATTTCCGGTAACGGTGAGCCGGGTGATGAGACCAGCATCCAGATACGCGGAGCGCGCAGCATATCGGCGGCGAACCAGCCGCTCATCGTTGTGGACGGGGTTCCGGATGCGGTGTCCAGCCTGGATGACCTAAACCCTGCAGACATTGTATCCATATCGGTCCTGAAGGACGTTTCCTCCACGGCCATCTATGGAAGCCGCGGGGCGAACGGCGTCATCCTGGTGACTACGGACATCAAGAAACAGAGCGGGGCCAAGGTGCGTGCCATGTACAAGACGGTTGACGGCGTTTCCTCCATTGCGGGAAAGCTTGACCTGATGGATGCAACGGATTATGCCACCTGGTTCAATATGGTGGCCATACAGAAGCATCCGGACGTGGTTACCACCCCGCAGGCCGCAGGCGGTTCATGGCCCTATCCGGACCCTTCCGTCATGGGAAAGGGTACGGACTGGATAGACGTACTTTCACGCACGGGAATATACAGCGGTCATTATTTCCAGATAAACGGTTCAACCGCCAATACGAAAATCCAGTCATCGGCAGGCGTCCAGTACAACAGGGGCGTTCTGCAGGGGTCTGACTATACCAAGTATACCTTCCGCACCAACATAGAAAGCAAGATCGGCCGGAGGCTCACCCTTGGCGTGCGCTTCAGTATCATCTACAATGACGCCAACAGGACCAATGCGAAGGTCAGCGGAACGGATACCAACGCCGCCATTTTCCTGACGCCCGTACTGGATAAGGAAAGCGTCTGGAACAGGTATGCGTATGATGATGCCGCCGGCGTTGTCTTCAATAACCCGTACCTGTCGGCCATGAACATAAAGAACAGGGTTGACAAGTGGAATCTGAACCTGATTCCGTGGGTGAAGGTGCAGTTGGGCAGGAACCTGTACCTGCAGTCTGACTTCTCCTTTACCAGGGATAATGACATGACTTACTACTATTCCCCGTCATATATGCCTGTTGCCAAGGCCCGCAGGCAGGGCGGTACTGCAACCAGGACTTTCTGGGACCAGCAGCGTTTCCTGAGTGAGACCACGTTGAACTGGAAGAAGACTTTCCGCGGCGGACATAACCTTGAGACCATGGCCGGCTTCACCGCGTCAAGGCTCACGCGTGACTACGGAAGCTATTCCGGAACCGGATTCATCAATGACAAGGCCATGTATTACAACATGACCGGTATTTACAATGCCGCCAATTATTCCGAATACTCCTACAATACGGTGAAAAAGACCATGTCTGTCCTGGGCAGGGCAAATTACAACTACAAACGGCGGTACTACTTCACCTTCACCGCCCGTGCCGACGGTGCTTCCAATTTTGCCGAAGACAAGAAATGGGGCTTTTTCCCGGCCGCGGCTTTCCGGTGGTCTGTCATGAATGAGCCGTGGATGAAGCGCAAGTGGTGGATTAACGACCTGTCTGTGCGCCTGAGTGCAGGCCGCAGCGGCAACGACGCCATCTCCAACTATCTTTCCTATGCCACAGTTGACAACAACAGGGGCTCATGGCTTTTCAACGGAAAGTTCCTTCTTTCCACGCTTCCCGGCCATCTGGCTAACAGCCATCTCACCTGGGAGACCACGGACGCCTATAACCTGGGCTTCAATTTTGCCGGCTGGGCTTCCAGGGTGAACGTTGAACTGGACGCTTACTATTCCCGTACCCATGACCTTCTCCTAAGCGTAAAAAATTCCCAGGTTACCGGTTATGACACCTATTTTGACAATATGGGATGCACCCGGAACCTGGGTGTGGAACTCACTGTATCTACCAAGAACATCAAACGCAGGAAGTTTGAATGGCAGAGCAGTTTCACCATTTCCCACAACAACCAGAAAGTGGTGGATTCCGGAGCCGGAAACGAGGTTGTGACCACGTTCAGCAATCCCAGGAACACGTCCCAGTACCTGTATGGCTACAGGACAGGTTATCCCGTGAACGCCTTGTGGGGCTACCAGTATGCGGGTGTGTGGCACAATATGGATGAGGTTGAGCGCAATTCCGTCACACATACCTATGTATCCACCATCCAGTCCGGAGACGAAAAGATTCTTGGCCGCAGCCGTTACGTGGACATTAACGGAGACGGCCTTCTGGATCAGAATGACGTAGTGTATCTTGGAAATTCCGACCCGGTTCTGTACGGAGGCTTCCAGAATGATTTCACATTCTGGGGAAAACTCACACTTAATGTGTTCTGGGCTTATTCCATCGGCGGCAGCATTTACAACCTGTCCGAGCTCTGGCTTGGCTCTTCCGGAAGTTCCAGGAACAAGTACCGTTACATGCTTGACGCATGGGATGCGGTAAGGAATCCCAACTCGGACATAGCAAGGCCCGGTTGGGATGACACCCTGGGCAGCAACCGCCAGGTGCATGACGCTTCATACCTGAGGCTCAAGTCCGTGACGCTCAGTTATGCTGTGCCAATTGCAAAATGGTCCAAAGTGTTCAAGAAAATGACCGTAGGCGTTTCCGGCGAGAATCTTCTTCTGCTGAAAACCTATAACGGCTTTGACCCGGACGTGTCCACTTCCGCCACGGTGAGGAGGCTTGACAACGGCTCGTTCCCGCGTGCCAGGACAATAACCGGCAACATTCAGGTAAACTTTTAGGAGGACGATTTATGAAAAAGATTATTGCAATCATAGCCCTTGCCGCAGCAGCAGCCTCCTGCTCGTTGAAAGAGGAGTTTACAAGTTATACCAAGCAAGAGGATTTCTATACTGACAAACTTCAGATACAATCCGGAATCAATGCCTGTTACAATATGATCCGCAGCATTTTCGGTGGTTCCAGCATGTGGATGACCACGGAGTGCACCACGGACCTTATGTATCTGAATGACCCCAACGCATACAATGCCATCCTGAACATTTCTCCGGCACAGCCTTCCTTTGCCGCCACCATCTGGAAATACAGCTACAGCGGCATCATGAGGGCTAACGCAATGATGGCTGCCATCGACAACGCCTGGACAAATGATGTGCTCACGGACGATGAGGCGCTGGCTTTCAAAGGAGAGACGGTAGTGCTCAGGGCGTTCTTCTATTATCTTCTGACGAGTTCTTTCGGGGACGTGCCTTTCTACACGGAGACCGTCACGGAGGACAACCGTGAAAAGATAGCATCCCTGCCCCGCATGAGTGCATCGGACACAAGGGATTACCTTATCAATGAGTTGTCTGAGTATGTGGATTACCTTCCCCAGAAGCGCTCCTATGACGCTCCGTATGAGAACAGGGCGGGCGCGGCTCTCGGCATGATGCTGGCGGCAAAGTTCTGCCTCTGGAACGAGCGCTGGGACGATGCCATTGAGATCCTTGGCCGCCTGGAGGACATCTATGGCCATTACGAGGACAGTCCGGAAAGATTTGGCGTGGATTACCTTCTGTCTGATGTCCCGTTCGGCCGCAAGTTTACCCGCGAGTCAATTTTCGAGATGCAGAATGAGTATTCTGAGTATGGAATCCAGCAGACTGTGACGCTTGCCATATATGCAACGCCTTCAAAGAGCAACAAGGCGGTTGTGGTTTCCGGAGAGGAAGGGGATGAGGAATCTGACACCGAGTACATTATCTCCGACAATTACAACGGAATCTGCATTCCTGAGCTTGGGAAAAATGCCCGAATAAGCATCTCTGCCCGTCCCACAACATATTATTTCCAGACCGTGCTCACGTATGATTCTCCGGATCTCAGAAGCGGAGAGTACTCCTGCGGCGCAACGTCTGCAAGGGGCGGTTCCGGAAACCTTGCCTGGAGATGGTCAGGCTTTGCGGCAGATGACGTGGACCGCCTCCCGGAAAACCGTTCCGTGCGCTGGTTCACAACCACCGGCAGCAAGGCCGTGGGGCGCCCGTGGCTTGGAAACAAGTTCTGGTGCATGGGAATGTATTACACCCTTGACTCCAACAACTACAGGCTCTTCCGCTTTGCCGATGCCCTTCTGATGCTTGCAGAGGCGCACCTTCGTGCAGGACATGTGGACAGGGCTATGAATTACCTCAACATAACCCGCGTGAGGGCCGGATTGCCTGAGCTTTCGGCAGCCTCTACCGGAGGCAACCTGGAAGCCCTCATGGAAGAAATCCGCCTTGAAAGGGCGCGCGAACTCTTTGGGGAATTCCAGCGCAAATTTGACCTTGTACGGTGGGGAATATGGTACGAAAGGACAATGCAGTACAACGAAGGGACATACCTTAACGAATTCATAAAACCCTGTCACCGTTATCTTCCCATTCCTCAGGATCAGGTAACATATAGCCACGGGGCTCTGGACAACAAAGAATATCAGGACAACTAGTATGAAAAAGTATATAATACTCATTCTCGCTGCCGCCCTGGCCCTTTGCGGCTGTCAGAAACAGTGGCAGTGGTCCGGCGGGGATCTGGGCGTGAACTCAACGCGCGTGAACCTTACGAAGGATGCCGGTGCATTTACAGTGACCGTGTTTTCGGATAAAGGATGGACGGCCCTGGTCACCAAAGGGGCCGACTGGCTAAAGCTGGAGGAATCTTCCGGAAGCGGAATAGATACAATCCATCTTGAAAACAGTGAAAACTTTGAGGATCCCGCAAGGGTGGCCGTACTTGTGCTCACCGCCGATACCGGGAAAGTCATAGAAGTGAAAATTGTTCAATCAGGGACCAAGGAGACCGCAAGTTCCATTCCCGACGAATTGCTATAGCGTATGAAAAGACTGTTTTACATATTTGCCGCAGTGCCCGTCCTCTTTTCCTGCTCAGAGCAGGACGGACTCATTGTCCCGTCGGAACTGGGCGTGAGGGAAACCAGCATTACCATACCTTGCACGGCGGGAACATTTGATTTGAACATCCTAGCCGACGGCGCTTTCACCCTTACCCTTGACGATGCTTCCTGGCTCAGCCTGGACAGCGGTCTCAGGAGCATGAATGCAAGCGGGGATTGCAAGGTTCAGGTTTCGTACCAGATGAACCGCAGCATAAAGAGAGAGGCCGTCATAAGCCTTGAACGTGGCGGAAAGCTCATCGAAGTTCCGGTTTCCCAGGAAGGCGTCCTTGTCACCGGGATTGAGTTCGACCGGCGCAGCCTTACCATAGATTCTGCTGCCGGTACCCATTCCGTGAAGGTGGTCACACTCCTTCCCGACTCGGACCTTGATTTCTCTGTTGAATATACCGGCACCGGAGGCTGGATAACTGATTTCAAGAAGGTTAATAATTTCCTGGTTTTCAGTGTGATAGAAAACGTAGATGAGACTCTCCGTACGGCCAATATCACCCTTTCCGGCAAATCAAGGCCGGATATCCGGGACATCCTCCAGGTGGGCCAGCTCCCCGCAGGAGGAGCGCTTGTCCCGGTGGGGTTTGACAAACTTGGTGACATCGCAAACGGAACGCTCTCAGGGGAGGGCCTCTGCCTTGAAGGTGTGGTCATAAATGACAACTCCCAGGGTAACGGTGCCCCTAATGCCAATATTTCTCCTTCCGTGCAGGACAATACGCTGAGTTCAAGGACGGCCTATTTGCAGTCAAAGGACGGTTCTGCCGGCGTGATGATAGTATTCAATACCGTTGAGGACAATATCACCCGCCGGTATGACAGCGTGACCTTCCTTCTGGACGGAACCACGGTTACGGCTTATGACAACCCTTTGCGGTACGTGGTTACCGGTGCAACCGTCGGAAATCTTGCTGCAACAAAGGCGGGAAGCAGTTTCGACGTAGTGAAAAAGGAAAAAAGGATGTCGGAGCTCACAGATGCCGATATCTACACCTTCGTCACCCTGAAGGACTGCGAGATTCCAATCCGCAAGGGGCCGTTTGTCCCCATAGACCTGCGCCTTAAGACTATCATCAACAAGTATCCCATGGTTATAAGGGACATCGATGGCGGGACCATGCATCTTGTTACCAACCTCACCGCATCCTGGCAGAGGGACGGGAAAGGTATTCCGGAGGGTTCGGGCAGCATTTCAGGTGTGCTTGTGCACGAGACGTGCGACAACTTTGAATGGGATGCCGTACGTGCCGCAGAGATTCAGGCTTCCGGCCTTATGGAGGATTATATCACGGAGATAGGTGAGATAGGCCGCTATCAGATAAGGCCGGTTACAAGGGAAGAGATTGCCCTTGCAGAGAGTCTGGAAGACGGTTTTTCCAGAATCCTTATGGAAATTCGCTTCTTCAATGCAAAGTACGATGACCTTGTAATAAACGTGAAGGACAAAAAGGTTTACTCTACCTATCCCTCTGTGGAATACCCTTACAGCGACCCTGCCGTAAAAGGATACCTTGAAGTGCAGGGCGGAACAAAGCCTGGGGAAAGCCTGGACAACTACCGTGACTGGACCCTTTTGGGACCCCTTGTGGACGGACTTATCAAAGACCCTTCCCTTGGAAACGGTGTATATGACTATTTTGGCCGCTCCGCGCAGAGGACGGTGTCGTCCTATGCTTCCACCGGACAGCTTGTTGAAACTGCGGGCTCTGCCTGGAGGGATATCAACTGGAGTCCTGACAAGAATTGGAAAGCAACCTTCAGCACTGAAGGGCTTACGGAGGACAATCTGCCGCTTTCTGTCCAGTTTGGTGTCTGCGGCGGCCTTGGAGAACTGGTGGGCGGCCCGCGTTACTGGGTAGCACAGTATTCCGTGAACGGTACGGACTGGGAGGATATCGGCAATTATACCGTGCCGGATTTCCCCATACGCTCCAGCCGCAAGGCATGGCAGTGCCCCGGGTACAAGAACATCAGTTTCACGCTGCCTGAAGACCCTGAACTTGTGGGAAAGAAGAGTGTCTTCATCAGGATGCATCCTGTTGACAAGAGGGCTGGTACCAGTACCACTTATGACGGAGGAAGCATAGTCGCCAGCCTGAAATCCCAGCTGAACTATTTTGCCGTGCGTTGCAACAAGTGAGAAGAATGATTACAATACTGTCATTTTTATTGTGCCTTTCCGCTTGTGGTAAGGTTACCCCGGAACCTGTTCTGCCTCCGGTGCGCCTTCATACCGTGATGGAAATGAACAGTGAGCCCGCGGAGCTCAATTCCCATGAGGGGGAGGAGCTCTCCGGAGTGCTGCAGCCCATGTACTCCTATTTCCGCATCATCCCTCATGAATCCCTTACGGAAGGTGCCCCCGGAGACCAGGCCATGGCCATTTATCCCCGGATCAAGCGCATGGCCAACGGGCGGTATATCCTCTTTTACCACGGAGGTCAGTTCGGCTCCAGGGTATGGTACATAGTGAGTGATGATTTCAAGACCTGGAGTGAGCCGCAGTTGCTTTACCAGCCGTATAAGGTGGATGGAGACTATCGCCGTTTCGTGAACCCGGATGCCGCCGTGCTTCCCGGAGGAGAACTTCTGATGGTCTGCTCCTACAGGGCCACCAATGGCTATAACAGCGGCAAGGACTGCGGTTTGTCCTTCCGCAGGAGTACAGACAACGGCAAAACCTGGAGTGCGCCGTGGGAAGTGGGCATCGGCCCCAACTGGGAACCTTATCTCCTTGTTCTTCCGGACGGAAGAATCCAGTGCTATTATACCGATGCCGACCCGAGGACCAGGAATTCCGGCACATCGGTCATAACATCCGCAGACGGGGGTGCCACCTGGAGCGCAAAACAGCGGGTTTGCCGTCTGTATAAGTACGATTATTATACCGAAGACCCCGCAAAAAAGGCTTTCAACGGCGAGAAGATTTTTACTGACCAGATGCCATGCTTCAGGGTGCTCAACGATGGTAAGACCCTGGTGGGATGGCTGGAAGACCGCATTGAGGAACCGGCTCCCAGGGACTGCTCCCTTGATACTTATTCGTCTTTCTATGAGATGTCGCTTGTCTATCACGACGGTCTGGACTGGGAAGCGCTTGGTGAAGATGAGGCTGGTCCCGGGAGGCGCCTAAACCGCATTGTGAGGGGCGCCGGCGGTTACATTTCCACCTTCCGCTCCGGGGAGACCGTCCTTAGTTGCGGTATATCCGGACTGATGCACCTCAGGATGTGCAATGCTTCTGTCACAGGTTTTTACGGCAGCGGCAGCTGGGATAAAGAGTCCAACTGGCTGGTACCTTTTGACGGCACCGGATTCTGGAGCTGTACTGAGGTGGTTGCGCCCACCATCCTTGCCGCGGCAATGCACTGTGCCGACGGAATGCAGACCGGGCTCCTGTACCTGAATCACAGGCAGGATGCAGAGAAGCTTGCCGTTGTTCCTGACGGGGACCTTGAAGAATGGAAGGGCGACAAGGCCTTTTTCCTTGGACTCCCCGGCGGGGAGGAACTCCTTCTGCGGGCAGCAACGGACGGCACCAGCCTGTATCTTGCCGCCGATTGCCTGCAAGCCTCTTCCGGCAGCCCTTCAGTGAGCCTTATGCTTTACAGGGAAGGTGGCAAGGCAGTGAAAGTCAAGCTTGAAAAAGGGATGTCAAAGACGTCTTCCAAGGAAGGTACACTTGCCGTTTGCAGGAACGCTGAAATGGCCGGTGGCGCACAGGGTTATACGGCAGAGGTTGCCGTTCCCCTGAGCCTTCTTGGCGCTGCGGAAGGGGATACGGTTTATCTTTATGCCGTTTTGGAGAAAGGGGTTTCCCGCAGCACATTTTCCTTTTCAAAAAAATCAGATACAACCTCGTGGCAGAGAATAAGGCTTTGATATGCGAAATAAACTACTCATAAGCGTTTTGTCCGTTCTTTGCGTTTGCTTTTCCCTGCAGGCGCAGGCGCCGCATTTTTCGCATTTCACGCGCGACGGCTCGGGGCTTTGTTACGACGGGATAAGAACCATCTTAGAAGACAGCCGGGGTAACATCTGGATAGGGACATATATGGGTCTGAGCCGGTATGACGGCCGCTCTTTCGTCAATTACGGTAAGGCGGAACTTGGCGTGGATTCGGACTTTATCAGCTCCCTGGCAGAGGACTCCGATGGAAATATCTACGCTGGAACGGATGCTGGCATATGCCGTTACGATGTCCGCTCCGGCGTCTTCCACAGTTTCTGTTCCGATGTCCTGAAAACAAGGGTTTATTCCATGGTGAAGGATGCCGGAGGAGACCTCTTGATAGGCTCCCGCGGCAAGGGGCTGTACCGCAAGTCCGGCAGTAAACTCACGCTCGCACCCGGGACGGAAGACCTTGAGAAGGTGATTCATATAGCCACAGACGACAAAGGCCTCCTGTATCTTGCCTCCTATTGTGACGATATCTATCTTTATGACGGGAAATCACTCCGTCCCATCTGTGACGGCTTTTTCAAGGATGACAATGTAGAAGGTCTGATTGTGGACCGCTTTACTGACGATGAATCCCTTTACGTGGCATCCAAGCGCAGCGGGCTTTGCCGTGCCAATCCCATTACCGGCGCAGTGGAAGTCCTGTACACGATTCCTCAGGGCCACAGGCCCATAGGCATTGTTGCCGATGGTTACACCATATGGATATCTACTACCGGCGGTCTTGTAAAATATGACACGAACAGCGGGGAAGCCCTTGTCTATAACTCCACAGTAGGAGACCCCTTTACTCTTTCCACCGATTATGTGACGACTGTGTGCCGGGACCGTTCCGGCGGACTGTGGGTGGGAACGGCATCGGCAGGTGTCAATTACAGCAATCCCGCCCAGGACCGTTTCCAGGCTTGGTGGCATTTGTCTTCCGGCGTCTCCCTTGAAGGTTGCGGGGTGAAGGGCTTTGCGGAGGACGACGACAGGAACATCTGGGTGGCAACCGGAAAGATGGGACTCCTGCGCCTTGACCCGGAGGGAAAGCTTGAAAAGGCCGGATACCCCCAGTTGCCGGACAACATTACGTCTGTCTGCTCGGACCATACCTCCCTGTGGGTGGGTACCCTACAGGGTCTGTACAGGGTGAACCTTGAGAATGGTAAGGTCCTGTATTATAAGCACTTCGGTGACGATGGCCAGCAAATTGAAAACCGCGTGGTAAGCCTTTACCGCAGCTCAAAGGGAGATTTGTATGTGGGTACCCCCGTGGGAGTCCTGATATATGACCGTGGCAGGGACCTTCTGGTGCCGGTTCCCGCCCTTGTGGACATTACCGTGGAGAGTTTCGTTGAAGACGGTGCAGGAAACCTATGGCTGGCATCATACTCACAGGGAGCCTTCTGCTATTCCCCCTCCAGGCAGACAGTGGAAAAGAATTACGGTACAAATGTAGGCGTTCCTCCCGTCCATGAGATGACATCGTCGGTGACGCTTGATTCCCATGGGAACGTGTGGGTGATAGGCTTCAGTTCGGGTTTTTACAGGTATGACAAGACGTCGGATGTATTTGACCGCATATGCCGGGCCACACATCCCAATCTCCCATCGGATTTGTATCTCAGTGCCCTGGCGGATTCCAACGGCCGCCTCTGGATAAGCTCAGATGCCGGCCTTGTCCTGTATGATTCTTCCACCGGCGGGTCCGTCACTTTCCATGATAAGGACGGTCTTTTGCCTTGCGAATTCACAAAGGGCGCCCTGAAACTGTCCGACGGGAACCTGCTTTTCGGACAGGACGACGGCTTCATCAGCATAAACCCGGCTGAATTCGAAAGCCCCCTGCCTCCGGGAGAGACGGCAGGGCACAGGGTCCTGTCACCTGAGGCCACGGGGCTGGTGTCACTAGGCATCATCGTCTTTGTTATCTGTCTCGCTTTCCTGTTTTATCGCAGGGCTATGGCTGCTGCAAAGCGCAAGGAAGAGGACCGCAACAAGGCAAAGGATGCCCAGCTCTATAACGACCGCCTTGGCTTCTTCGCAAATGTAATCCATGAAATCAAGACTCCGCTTACCCTTATCAGGACCCCTCTCCAGAACCTGATTTCCAGCGGGGAGGCATCGTCGGAGCAGATGGCCGACCTTGAGATTATCAACAACTCAACCGAGTACCTTGACCAGCTGGTAAAGGAGCTGCTGGAGTTTGTGCGTGGAGAGGAACACGGCTATGTGCTGGACCTGAAGAATGTGGACATAGCAGATACGCTCAGCTTCATCTGTTACAATTTTTCGAATGCTGCCAAAAACGCCAATATCAGGCTTTCCTGCAAATCCACTCCGGAGCATATTGTTACCGCCGTTGACAGCAAGGCCTTGACCAAGATAATCAACAACCTGGTCCATAACGGAATAAAGTATTCGGACACATATCTTGACATCCGGGCATCCGTTGAAGGCCAGAGCGTCAAGGTGCGATTCGTGAACGACGGACAGGGCATTCCTGCCGACAAGCGCGAATCCGTATTCCTTCCGTTTGTACGCTACACGGGTCAGAAAAGGGAGTATCAGCAGAGCTTTGGCATAGGTCTGGCCCAGGCACGTACCCTCACCGAGCTTCACGGCGGAACGCTGGTGCTGTCGGACAGGTCCGACGCCACGGAGTTCATCCTTACGCTGCCACTGAAAAAGGCGGCGGAAGCCCGGCAGGAAGAGGACGATGATGACAGGCCTGATACAGGCAACCTTCCGCTTGTCCTTATTGTGGAGGACAATGCCGACCTTTCCTCCTACCTCCGTCGCAAGCTTCGTCAGAATTACAAGACTATAGCCGTTCCTTCGGCAGAAAAAGCCCTGGAGGTCCTGCATCAGGAAAGCGTGGACGTGCTGCTTACCGACATCGGCCTTGAGAATATGAGCGGTGTGGAACTTTGCCGGAGAGTGAGCCGGGACAACAGCATTTCACACATTCCCATCATCGTCATATCGGCCATCTCCAGCACGGAGACCAAGATTAAGTGCATGGAGAACGGTGCCACAATGTATATTGAGAAGCCTTTCAGCCAGGATTACCTTGACGCCTGCATAAAAGGCGTCCTGGAGAAGCGCAGGATACAGAAAGAAGCCTGGCGCGGTGTCCCCAGCGTCCCGCACGTGGAGCTCCAGAACAGGGACGAGGACTTTATCCGCAGGCTTAACCAGCTGATTAGCGACAACATCGGTGACCCCTCCTTCTCCAACGGTCAGATTGAGGAGGCGCTTTTCATAAGCCGGTCCTCGCTTAACCGCAGAGTCAAGGAACTGTTGGGTACGACTCCCAGCGAATATGTACACAAGAAGCGCCTTGCGGCTGCAGCGGAGATGCTCAGAAGCGGCAGGGTGCGAATCAATGAAGTAGCCTATGCCGTAGGATTCAATTCCCCTTCTTACTTTGCAAAGTGTTTCAAGAAGGAATTCGGAGTCCTCCCGGCCGAATATATGAATCAGGATAAACAAGATCAGTAAAGATGAAAAAAGTTCTGTCAGCCTTAGTTGCATTGGCGGTGAGTATGCTTGCCGCTGCACAGAATGGTCCGGTGAAGATGTGGGAGGGGACAATAGACCTTCCTACCTACAGGGTGAATACCCCGGAGAAAGCGCCTCTGTTTGAGAGGGATTTTGCCTATCAGAGGGCAAAGCGCGGGGTCTATCCTTACGCCATGAACGATAATCCCACGCTTGAAAAGGTGGACAGTACCCACAGGGCCCTGTATCTGGAGAACGATTATATCAAGGTATGTGTCCTTCCAGACATCGGCGGCCGGCTGTTTTATGCCACTGACAAGACCAACGGGTACGAGATATTCTATCGTCAGAGCGTGATAAAACCCCAGAACGTGGGTATGCTTGGCGCATGGATAAGCGGCGGAGTGGAATGGAATGTGTTCCATCATCACAGGGCCACATCGCAGTATCCCATCGACTATACCCTTGTGGACAACGGCGACGGCTCCAAGACCATCTGGGTTGGTGAAGTTGAGGAGCGCCACCGGATGAGCTGGGCCATAGGCCTTACGCTGTATCCGGACAAGTCGTACATTGAGGTGACCGGACGATTCTTCAACGATTCGGAAAACCGCAATTCCATGCTCCACTGGAACAACGTGGCTACCCATGCCAATGAGAATTACCAGATTATCTTCCCGGAGACCACAAAGTTTGGGATGTTCCACCATAAGTCCAGCCATATCCACTGGCCTGTTGCCAACGAACCCTACAAGGGGAATCCGGATTTCGTGGGCGTGGATGTGAGCTGGTGGAAGAACCTGCCGTCACTAACCGGCGATTCCGTGTTCATCCAGGACCTCCAGGACGACTTCGTGGGAGGATACGACCATGGCAAGGACGCTGGAACCATGCTGGCCGGGAACCACAACATCAACAAGGGCGGCAAGTTCTGGACCTGGGGCCATCTTACCTACGGGCATATGTGGGACTGCGTCACCCTCACCGACGAAGACGGCCCCTATGTGGAGCTCATGACATCGGCCTACTCCGACAACCAGCCGGACTACTGCTGGATCAACCCTCAGGAGACCAAGGAGTTCACCGCTTACTGGTACGGAATCCGGAACCTCAGGCACGTGAATCGCGGCAACCAGAAGGCAACCGTGAACATGGACATAGATCCCGCCGGTCAGGTACACGTTGCGGCCAACGTCACGCAGATTCGCCGTAAGGCCCGCATTACGGTCTCCAGCGGTGACGCCCTCCTCTATGAAAAGACCGCGGACATTGCCCCGGACAAGCCTTTTGCCGATGATTTCACCGCAGAACCGGCGCTTCTGGAAGACCCCACCGCCGTCACCATGCGCCTTTTCAGCGCAGACGGAGAACTCCTTATAGACTACCATCCCTATAAGCACGACATCAACGAACCCCTTCCTGCTGACCTGCAACCTGTGAATCCAGACCCTCGCAGCATAGCCAATGCGGAGGAGTGCTACTATGTTGGCATGAGGAACCTCCAGTTCCACCAGGCCCATGTGGACCCCAACGACTATTTTCTGGAGGTCCTCAGGCGTGACCCCGGTGATGTCAGGGCCAACACCCAGATGGGTATTTTCCATCGCTTCAACGGTGAGTACGGCCTTGCAAAGCAGTTTCTGCGCAAGGCTATCGCCCGACAGACGGCCAACTACACCCGTCCCGCCGATGGTGAAGCCATGTACAACCTTGGCCTCATACTCAAGGAAGAGGGCCGCTGGCACGACGCCATTGACACCCTTTACCGTGCTGTGTGGGACTATGAGTATGCATCGGCCGCGTATTATCAGCTCTCGCGCATCTCTTCCATTAACGGGGACGGCGTCAGGGCCATGCAGGAGGCATCGATGGCCGTGAATTACAACGGTATGAATGTGGACGCGCGGAATATGAAGGTAACGCTTCTTCGCCGCGAAGGCAAAAAGGCCGATGCCCTTGCCCAGGCAAGGGAAATCATTGCTTTCGACCCCTTGAACCACTATGCCGCCCGTGAGCTGATGCTCCTTGGAGGCCTATCCAGAGCGGCTTTCGAAAAACTCCTCCGCCGGAGCAGCGAGTCGTACATAGAGCTTGCCTGCAGGTATTTTGGAAACGGATTTGCAGAGGAGGGAGAAGCTGTCCTGCGGGAGGCGGAAGCCATTAAACCCTACCCTACGGTGGAATACTACCTGGGTTACCTTGCCGACGTACACGGTGACAAGGCCGCCGCGGCAGAGTGGTTCACCAGGGCGGATGCCGGTTCAATAGACTTTGTGTTTCCTTTCCGGATGGAAACGTTGAGGGTATATGGCAAGGCCTTGGAGTATATGCCGGAAAGCGCGAAAACCTGGTATTACCTGGGGAACCTCCTGTATCAGAAGCAGCCGGACAAGGCTCGCGAGTGCTGGGAAAAGGCCGTTAAGTCCAATCCTTCATTTGCCATGGCGCTCCGTAACATTGGCTGGTACTGGCGCTTCAAGGACGAATACCATGACAAGGACATGGAAGACTATGCCACGGCTCTTGAGTACTACCTGAAGGCAATCGATGCCGACAAGGACAATCGGGCCATATTCCTCACAGAGGCAGACGAGGTCATGGAAAGGATGAATGCACCTTTGAAGGACCGCTATGACATGTTTATGAGTCATGGGGACATCACCGCCCTTCGCTATGACTCGGAAGTGCGGAAGATTCAGCAGATGATTCTTCACGGGGACTACGATGAAGCGCTTGAGCTGCTCCTTTCCAAACCATACAGCCGTCGTGAGCACATTGACGACCTTCATGACATATACGTGAATGCATGCCTCCTGGCCGGCTTCCACGCAAAGAAGGAAGGGAACGTCCAGGCCGCCCTGAGGTATATGCTCATGGCAGCGGAATACCCGGAGAACCAGTTCTACGGGCACCTTGAATACAGTGCCCGCGATGCTCAGGTGTACTATAACATTGGCCTTGCCTATGAAGAGGCAGGGGACAGTGAGAACGCCCGCAAGTACTATGAAATGGCGGCAGATGTTAAGATTAAGCCCAAGGACTGCATCTACAACTACGAGAAGGGCCTTGCCATGCGCAAACTGGACTCCAAGGCTCAGGTACGGAATATGTACAAGGACATCGTGAACTTCGGAAAG
>JAEEGH010002780.1_pt1 | contig 46720 bp, 46 predicted proteins | sample 9134181 | NCBI WGS metagenome assembly JAEEGH01 (sample SAMN16246544, study PRJNA631951) | gut metagenome | biome: gut microbiome; feature: rumen; material: DP-attached | host: Bos | place: Iran: Karaj | collected 2018-10
TGCGACTGCCCCAACCGTATCTGTATCATCCCCTAAGTTAACTGCTTTAAGCAGGCAGTCTTTATATGAATCCGTCGTCAAAAGGCACCAAACAGCCGCCTCCAGCGTGTCTATAACATATCCCGTCGACCGGATCTTCTCTACGGGCGTATCCTTAAACTCACGAATATCAGCCAGTCTACCTACATGAGCAAGTTCAGTCAGGTTGGCAATATCCTTACCATACAGTTTTAATCCTTTATCTATCGCATCCTGAAGAATGTCCTCTACCATCCCCTTAAAAATGAACATAAAAAAAGAAAGCATATTTCATCTTTCCAATTCATATAACAGGGCAGTTTTCAGACATACCCAGGTCTTCGTCATTATTAATGACACTTTGCTTTGTGATTTGCTAATGTTGTGCCTGCCTTACTCTTTGCTGGTTTAGAAGATGACTTCGTTGCAAGAGTTTTGCCAGCTTTTCCGACTTTTCCGCCGTGATGTACTGCCATAGCATTGTACCTCCTTTGCATAATCTCCTTGCAAATGATGGCACCCTTTGGTATCATTATTTTGCTAAGAATAATGTTGAAGGGTTAACCTTTAACAAGGGAATTGTCAGGGCCTAAGCTCTGACTTTTTCTATGTTATAAACACTTCTGTTTTAACAAGCTAATTGACTCTGAATATACTTCTTTAATCCCTCCTCAGATTTGAGATCAAAATCCTGCGATATCGACTTAAAGTATTCTCTGATAGCCTCTTTTGTAATAGGTTCATTTGTATATCCACAAACATTATCACCATCATAAGCATCAGCCCAAGGCGATTCTTTATGAGTAATTCTTTCCAATGTTTTACCACTATACATTCCAAATGAGTTAAGAACCATATCTATTACTTCCTTCTCCTCATCTGTGAGCATCTGAAATCTATCTTTGAAAATCACAAATCTTTTGTCTTCAATTGGATTATACTTAAATCCTTTGAACATATCGTACACTTCTTCATACACAGGACCATGCACCCAAGCCTTACATTCCTCACTGAATAGCGGTCTGTCATAATTAACCATAAAAATCCCCTGTATATAGTAAAGAATCTTCTGTAAAGCAAGTGGAGTTATTTCTCCTGTCTTTTCAAAGATATATGAAATTGTAATAAGCATCTTCTCAGATACAGAATCCACAAGTTCCTTCAATTTCATTGCTGCACTCCATGACTTTCTGAATGCAGTATCGCCCACTTTTGCTTTATTCTCCTCGAGACAATCCATCATAAAATCAGCATCAGATAATGCCTTTCGAATAATCCTAGAGTATTCAACTGATGGATACTGTCCCTGAAGATATCTAGTAATTGTGATTTCACCAAATCCTAATGCCAATGATAACGGAGCTTTTCCTATGTTATAAACCTCCATTAATGTATAAATATCCTCAACTGATACAAGATTTTCTATATTTCTGTACTGTTCATCAATTAATTTAGCATTACTATCCATTAACCCTGGTAAGTTAACTTCCTCACCACATTCTTCACATACAGCTTTTAATACATTAAAGGTATATTCCTGTCCTTTAATGCAATGTGTACACTGTTCTCTTCTGATCTCATATCCAGTTTCTTTTCTGCATTCTATACAAAACTGTGTCCTCTCCTTTGCCATGTCATTGTCCTCCGTTTTTTCCTTATTCTATTTTCCTTATTTTTCTGTTCTTACTTAAACTTATAAGTTAGCGGATAATCCTGCTTGTGGAAAGATATTACAATTACATAAAGGTTAGTCAGCTTATTAAACTTGATATACAATGCAACTGTTTCTTCGTCACCCCCGTGTTTTGGTAATAACGATACTTCCTTGCCAAATATATAAAGAACCTCCTCTGGATGCTGCGGGTGATCATTTTGTACTGCATCAGAAAAATCATCAACCTCCAAATCCAGTAGAATTTCCTTACATCGTTTTTCTGAAAAAACATAATCTATATATAAACTTTGATTCTTTGTTCTAGGCGATATCTGATAACGGCCATCATTAACAGATTTTTTTACTTCACTTAGATAGTCTCTTACTTCATCTCTAGTAACATCCAAATAATTGTGCTCCTTTCATGATAGACTTTTTATATATTGCTATCATGATACTCCAATGATAGATTTTTGTCAATATCCTATCACATTTCAAATAGTTTTGAGTTTGGATTCATATCCATAAGAGCCCAGACAGTAGATTGCACTACCACCTGGGCTCTTATGGATATTATTGAATTGTTATTTGCAAAGTTCCTTAAATGCTTTCTTTACCGTGTCCGACATCCCATCATTAAATAAAACGAATGAACTCCTTTTGCAGTTGGTTTACAGTAAATTGTAGTCTTCATCTTCATACCTCTCCATACGGTGTTTTTTGCTTCTACCTACATATAGAGGCATATTTTCAACTACTTAACATTTTTTGAAAAAAATTATCTTTTCTTGTATTGAAGTTCTATATCATATCCCAATTCTTCCATAATTGAGATATACGTTTTGTTCAATATCTTATCCTGATGATTGATCAATCTGCTGACATATTGCGCCGATGTTCCTATGGACTCAGCAATTTTCGCCTGTGTTTTCCCCTCTTCGATGCATTTTACCTTAACATCGATCTCTATATTGTTGCGTAGCATCTATTCCCTTTCAAGTTTCCGGGATGATATCTTTGCCTTCACCTGCAGTAAAGATCATATTCCTCAGGAGTATTGATATTAAGAAGATTCTTTATTTCTTCGAAGTCCGTTATTTGAAGATATTTCACATTTAGATTCTTTAAAGACCGGGAAACGGAATAGAGACCTTTATTAAGTGCTTCTTCAAATACAGGAAGACAGTTTTTTGTATAAACAGCACACAGAGGATGATATCCGTCATCAGTCTCGGGAATAACTGCATCGTATTTACCGATGGAACTGACAAGTTTGTCAGCAAATTCTGAAGTAAAGAACGGAAGATCACACGGAACTGTAAGCACCAGATCATCTCCATTCGCCTTCAAAACCGCGTGAAGTCCTGACATCGGTCCGCAGTCAGGATAAATATCCTTCACTACAGGAAGTCCGAATTTTTTAAACTTCTCTTCATCATTTGAAGAGATAAGGACATTACCGAATCCCTTCAGTTCATCAATGGTATGCTCAATAAAGCTTTTTCCGTTTACTGAAAGAAAAGCTTTATCCTTCCCCATTCTTCTGTTTTTTCCGCCTGCAAGGATCGCTGCTGATATCATCTCAATTCTTTTTTCTGTAGTATTTTTCGATACGGCACGGAATATCCTTTATGATCGGGAAACCCGATATATAGTCCCGGTATCTGAGACTGCACAGATCGTTCACATTGCCTCTTGCCCAGTAACCTGACATGAACCTGCTTCCTCCGCCGTAAGGTATATGTATCGAACCCGGAGTTATTTCAGTTATCCTGGCATAGAATACTTTGCTTCCGAACGGTGAAACGACCCTTATCCTTTCTCCGTCTTTTATTCCGTATGCTGATGCATCCTCAGTGCTTATATCCGCCATGGGTCTGACTGCTTCCTTTGCAGCCATTTCGGGTATGTTCTGTCCGAAGGAACCGATCCTGACCATTGTCCTGGCTCCGCTCGTCATTGTAAGAGGATATTCCTTATTCAGATCCTTATCTTTAATGGTCTCACGCATGTCACGGTAATCCGGAATACCTTTATAACCGTACTTTTCAAGAACAGTTGATTTAATTTCGATCTTTCCCGAAGGAGTCGGAAAGCCGGGTTTTCCGTCTTTTCTGACAAGACCTTTTTTATACTTTTCATATACTACAGGCGCTTTCTCCCTACGGACCGTCAGATCATCTGATTTTCTCAGTTTCCTGTACAGTGCATCATCCTCAAGATACCACCTCTGGAGTTTTTCATTTGTATCGGGAAGCCTGTCCCCGAATCCCATGCGCTCGGCAAGTTTCTGAAGGACAAAAATATCATTCATGGTCCCGCCTACCGGTTCAATTAACGGATCTCTCAGCTGAACCATACCTCCGAGATCGAGGACCGAAGCCGTTTCATATCTCGTCGAAACGGGAAGGATAACATCGGCATAACAGGCATCTTCCGTCATATATCTGTCCAGGACTACCATGAAATCAAGCTTTTTATATGTTTTTGCCCATGTACGGCTCTCGGGAAATGTAACCATGGGCGAACCGCCGACCATCAGCAATCCCCTCACCGGATACGGATCATTCTTCAGTACAGCATCAGGAAGATCAGACATCAGCCCTGTTTTGGTATAGGCAGTGAAAACAGGATATTTATCTGCACCGAGCGGAAGGTTGTCCTTATCCGGAACATAGAGTTTATGCTCTGACAGTCCGGTCTTACTGATATACATTCCGCCTTCAACATCAAGTTTTCCGGTTAATGCCCAGAGAAGATATATCATTCTGGTTGCCTGTACGGCAGCAGGCTGATATTCCACTCCAGTGAATGTTATGAATGACGCTTTTGTCGTTGAACAGAAGAGATCTGTCAGTTCTCTCAGCATTTTCTCACTGATACCGCAGTATTTCAGAAGTTTGGAGAGTTTCTGTTTTTTCAGGTACTGTCTGAATTCATCAAAACCGAGTGTGAAATCCTCTGCAATCGATTTATCATAACGTTCTTCTTCGATTATGATCTTGAGCATGGCAAGAGTCAGTGCTCCGTCACTTCCGGGCATGAGAGGGATCCAGATGTCCGCCTTTGAATTCATGGCTTCTCTTCGCGGATCGATGAGAACCAGCTTTCCTCCGCGCTTCTGCATTTCGCGTATCCTTGAATACATTCGTGCCGGTCCGTCATCCGTATATGAATTCTTGCCCCATGAAAAAACAATTTCGCTGTGTTCGATATCAGGAACAGTTGCATCCATTCCCATGCCGATCGTCAGCATCGGAGCAATAATCCTGGAAGCATTAAAGCATATCGATCCTCTGTCAAGATCATTCGGAGAACCGAGATTTGCAAAGAAACTGTCACCGGCTTTATCAATGGTGGCTTCAAGTACTCCCTGTCCGAAGTATGAGGCAAGGGCCCTGGGACCGTACTTTTCCTTAACAGCCAGGAATCCTTTTGCGGCGATATCGAGTGCTTCATCCCATGTAGCTTCCCTGAACTGTCCGCTGCCTTTTTTTCCTGTCCTTACAAGAGGTTTGAGCAGCCTGGCACGGCCGTAGATCACAGCAGGAGCGAGTTTGCCTCTGGGACAGAGGTATCCTCTTGGAGAATCAGGATCAGCAGCAACGGAGACGATTTTTCCGTCATTTATCGTTGCCTCGATCGCACACTGGCTGCGGCACATACCGCATAATCCCTTCTTAACTGCAGTGTTCTTATTCATAATCTTCTCCTCACTGATCTCTGTATGCTGTTTTTCAGCATAACAATAGCATATTTTCCCTTTATCCGAGCCACACATTCAATAAAAACAATTTAATGTGATTATAAATATTATAAATCGATTAAAACTGGTTTTGTGTATAATAGCTTCAGCAGGATACAATGAACCTGTCTGATACAAGACTGACGGAGAAAAAAAATGAATGACGAATGCCTGATCTGCGGGGAACTGCTTGAGTATCTCAATAATGACGAAGAAATGACCTGTGTCCTATGCCATAAGACAGAACCAAGCAAGACAAGATGCATAAAAGGCCATTATGTATGCAGTGAATGTCATACCCAGGGTCTGGATGTCATCTGGAATATATGTCTTACGGAAAGATCAAAGAATCCCATCGAAATAATGAATAAGATGATGCATGAATCCTTCTGCCATATGCATGGGCCTGAACACCATATCATGACAGGAGCTGCTCTGATCACAGCATATAAAAATGCAGGCGGAGATGTAGATCTCGAAAAAGCACTTACAGAGATACGCAACAGAGGCAAACAGGTACCCGGAGGCTCATGCGGTTTCTGGGGAGCATGCGGAGCCGCTTTAAGTTCAGGTATGTTTATATCAATCGTGACCGGATCAACTCCTCTTTCCAATGAGAACTTCGGCTTGTCCAATCAGATGACATCTCGTTCACTCGGAAAGATCGGAGAGATTGGCGGTCCGAGATGCTGCAAAAGAGATTCCTATACATCTATTCTTCAGGCAATCGATTTTGCCGGGGAAAAACTTGGAATCGAGATGGAATCAGAAGACATCGTCTGCGACTGGTCTTCACAGAACAACCAGTGTATCGGAAAACGCTGTCCTTTCAACAAGGCAAATCACGCTTAATGACTCAGGACGGCTAGAGAACTTGATCAGTTTTCCCTGACCTTTTTACCGGTCATGTGTTCTATGCAGAGATCCAGCATTAAAACCCGGTCCGCACTGGAACCTGACATTTCCTTTTCAAGATACTCAGCAGTCGGAAAATATTTTGCTCCGAGCAGACGGAGTTTGTTTCTTCTTTCCGTGTCGTCCTCTATTACTCTGATCTTTCCGAAGGCTACGACACTGGTGAAATGGAACCACCAGTCATTTTCCTCCTGGACTCCATCAGACAACACGCAGAAAGAGACCTTATCATTTTTTCTGATCGAATCAAGCTTATGACCGGAAGCGGCGCTATGGAAATAAATATGTCCGTCTTCGTATACGAAATCCATCGGGACAGTATAGGGATATCCTTCATCACCTAGAACCGCCAGTATTCCCCGTTTTCCTTTTTCAAGAATACTTATGCATTCTTCATCGGTTACCTGCTGTTTGAAACGTCTCATTTCACGGAACATACTATTTACCTCTTTCGTATCAGAATGATCCCTTCACTGCTATAATTATAGACAATATCAGTATCAGAGGTCAGAAGCCTATGAAAAGATATCTCACGATATTATCTGTTTGTTTTTCTCTGCTGATCCTGGCATCAGTATTCATGACAGGCTGTAACAGCAAACCTGACAATGCAACGATCGAACAGGTAATAAAGGAATATGCCGCATCTTATACAGCAGATCTTCCTGATCTTGATTACACTTCTATGACGGTTCCTCACAGATGGAACAACAAAGCAGATGCAGTCATTATGTCTGCAGACGGAAATTATCAGGTGAATTTCAGCATCACCTATGACAGGAACAAAAAGAAATACACAGTATCGGAATGCTTTTACATGGGTCCCGGCATTGATCAGCCGAGGTACCCTATCGTAAGTAATTAAGGAGAGTTCAAGTATGGAAAAAACAATCACAGTGAAAGGAACCGGAAAAGCAACAGCAAAACCTGATCTGGTCGTTCTTTCAATGAATCTGGAATCACGGGACAGGGAATACAAAAAGGCCATGGATATGGCTTCGGACAATATCGGTCATCTCAACAAGACTCTTGAAAAAGCAGGCTTTGAAAAGGATTCGGTCATTACCACCGATTTCAATGTCCATACTGAATATGAGAATATCCGTGATAAAGACGGAAGCTACAAAAACATCTTCAAGGGCTATGTTGTAATGCACAGTCTCAAGACCGAATTCGACTTCGATTCCGAACTTCTCACCAGGGCTCTTTCTGCCATCGGAACATGTCTTGCACATCCCCAGCTCTCTATCGCATTCACGATAAAGGATCCGACAGAAATCAATGAAGAGCTGCTCAGATCGGCATCGGAAAACGCAAAACGCAGAGCCGAGGTACTCAGCGAAGCTTCCGGAGTGAAACTCGGAGAGCTTGTTGCGATCGATTACAACATGGGAAAACCGAATGTCTACTCAAACACCCGTTATAATGTTGCCGATGAAGCACTGGGGGCTCCCATGCTGATGGCAAAATCCATTTCCATCCAGCCGGATGATATCAAACTTACCGACACCGTCACCTTTGTCTGGAAGATCGAATGAACAGAATCATTACAATAGCAAGGGAATTCGGAAGCGGAGGGCGTGAACTCGGCGTACTCCTGGCTGAAAAGCTGGGTTATGCCTACTATGACAAAGAGATCATTTCCGAGATCGCAAAGAGGACCGAACTCTCCGAGGAATATGTTTCCGCCATTGTTGAAAACCGCACCCATAAAATGTTCCCTATCACGATCGGACGAAGTATTGCCATGATAAGCAACAGTACCCTTCTCCAGCAGGATATTTCCATTTACAGGGAACAGAGCAGGATCATACGGGAAATGGCCGAGAAATCGGATTGTGTGATCGTAGGTAGATGTGCTGACTTTCTTCTCAAAGACCAAAATGCCTTCCGTATCTTTGTATATTCCGACATGCAGAGCAGAATAAAGCGATGCCGTGAAAAAGGCTATGAAGGGTCAGACCTTTCGGATAAAGAGATACAGAAAAAAATATCCGAGATCGATAAAAGCCGTGCGGATTATTACAAAAACTACACAGATCAGGAATGGGGCAAAAAAGAAAACTATGATCTGATGGTCAATACAACAGACTGCAGCATGGAAGAGCTGGCAGAAAAACTGAAAGCCTACATCACATCAGAATAATTCAGATATGCTTAAACATAAAAAGACCGGAACGCTGAATTCTGGTCTTTTTGGTTTTTCATTTGATCTGGAGGGTCAGATCACATCAATATTCATTTTTTAGATAATGCAGGCTCGTTCTTCAAATTTCTTCTTCTCGGAAGGAACAGGTTCCTTCTCAGGAACACCGACCGGGATGATGGTCTTGACGATGGATTCATCCTCGATTCCAAGGATCTTCTTGATCTTATCGGCATTATCACCTGCCTTGGTCATACCGTCCATCCAGACACCTGCATAACCGAGAGCTGTAATTGCCAGCCAGACATTTTCAGTTGCGGCTCCATAATCTTCAACGTTGAAGGACATACCGTAGACCAGCGGACCTGAAAGTTTCTGAGTTATCACAACGATAAGAGGTGCAGTCTGAGTTGCAGGGGTTGAAATAACTTCACTTATCTTCTTCAGGACTTCGGGATCCTTGACCCCAATGAATGAAACTCCCTGGAAATTCATGCCTGACGGAGCATCGATACCTGCCTGAAGGATCTTTCTGATATCCTCATCAGGTACTTTCTGATCCTTATACGGACCTCTGTAGCTTGCTCTCTTTTTTACCACCTCGAAAAAATCCATTTATATCTCCTTTAAAATAAAATAATATGGGCATATGTTCTCGTAGCTGCCATCCTTCATTCTGAACCCGCCGGGAATAACTCCAAGCTGGATAAATCCCAGTCTTTCATACAGATGTCTGGCATGTATATTGGATTCGACCACTGCATTGAACTGCAGTATTCCGAATCCTTTTTCCCTTCCGCGGACAATACAGTCCTTCACAAGCATTTCACCGATGTGCTTTCCCCGGCTTTCCCTGCTGACCGCATAGCTGGCATTGCAGATATGTCCGCATCTGCCGACATTATTCGGATGAAGGATATACAGACCGTATATTCTTCCTTCATCTTCTGCTACGGCACAGTAGGTCTGGGATCCGAAGAACTTCCTGCCTGTTTCAGCATCAAGTTCTTCTTCCTGCGGAAAGGCTGTTCCTTCTTCAACAACCTCATTCCAGATCCTGATCATTTCTGTCAGGTCTTTCTCATTATACTCTCTTATCTTCATCCTATTTTTCCTGTCAGAAACGCAAATACCTTTTCATTGAACTCTTCCGGATTGTTCCTGGCAATATAGTGATTTCCTTTTACAAACACCAATTCTGAATCCGGAATGGATGCTGAAATCAATTCCGTATGCTTTCTTTTTATCAGATCACGTGTTCCCGCCATCACAAGAGTCTTAACAGTAATCTTTGACAGCTCTGAAGGATCGATATTCGGTGAATCGACCATGAGGCCGAGCATTTCCATTTTTGCTTTTGCCTTCGGATCATTCTTTGCCCTGGCTTTATTGATCCTGTATCCGATCTCGATCGGAAGCTGGGTGGTAAGCTTAACTCCTGATGTGTTGAGATTTGCTCCGTCAACGATCAGTCTGATCAGCATATCGGAATGTCTGATGGCAAACAGAAGAGCAATATTGCCTCCGTCTGAAAAACCAAGCAGATTGGCTTTGCTGATACCGCGATGCTTCATGAATTCATAGAGGTCATCTGCAAATTGTGAAATGGTAAACGGCTCTTCTCCTCTGGGAGTCCTCCCATGTCCGCGGGTATCTATGGCATAAACATGAAAGTATTTTGAAAACAGATCGATCTGTCCGGCAAAGTAATCACTGTTCTCATCGTTGCCGTGCAGCAGGATGAGTTTTTCTCCATGCCCTTTCTCAATACAGTAATGCTTTATATCCATGCATATATCATAGCTTTTTTACCATCAAAGAAAAGATTTTTTTTGAGATCCGGTCATTTTTGAAAAATTTGTCCACATGTGTGCAGTATTATGAAATTGTCATTTTGGAACTCCTTCTTGAATACGGGAACAGCTGAAGTCGCATAAGCTGTTCCCGAACTTCTTTTTCAGGACTTTTTTATCCGGATTGCTGTAAAATACCTTGCAGTGATAATCTTTTAACTTGGTAACACTTATTATCCTGAAAGAGGGTTATTGAATATGATCGCTTTGCTGATGAATCTATTTCTTGTCATGTCAGGTGTTCTTCTGCTCATTTATGACAGGAAATATAAGACTACGACCGGAAAAGTGATCAGCAGCGGAAAAGGCGGAGAAACAAAATACCAGTCAGTCGTTGAATACGATGCCGATGGAAAAACTCTGCACTGCAAGATCGATCATTCAAAGGAAGCACTCACCAGGGAAGGAGCAGCCGTAAAGCTCAAATATGATCCCGAAGATCCTGTTTCGGCGACCAATGAAATGATCGATGTCACAGCTCTTCTGCTTATCGGTATCTGTTCTTTCAATATAGTTCTGGTTATCATCAGCTTTATCGCTTCTTGATTTTCCTCGGAATTGCTGTTAATAATCATGCAGATGATCTGCGTGTTAAAAATAAAAGATTCATGCTCAGGAGATATTCTATGAACAGCAGCCAGGCATTATCCAAACTCATGGAAGGAAACAACAGATATGTTGAAACCGGAAGGAACGATTCTGTATTCGGAAAGGAATACCTGAAGGACCTTGCGGAAAACGGACAGCATCCCTTTGCCTGTGTTATCTGCTGTGCCGATTCAAGAGTGGTTCCCGAGAATATTTTCTCCGTCAATATCGGCGAGATATTCACGATAAGAAACGCCGGAAATGTCATAGACAATGCCGAGGTCGGATCTGCGGAATATGCCGCACTTCATCTTCATGTTCCTCTGATCCTGGTACTGGGACATACAAAATGCGGAGCGGTACAGGCAGCACTGTCCGGAAATGATGAAGGAAATATCGGATATATTGCATCACGCATAAAGAAAGAGCTCGGAGGCGAGACCGATCCCCGAATCTGTTCAGCAAGAAATGCAGTGCACGGAGCAAATACCCTGAAGGAAAGCCCCATCCTTTCAAAACTCATCAGCGAAGAAAAGCTAAGAATAGCCGTAGCACTCTATGATGTAGATACCGGAAAGGTCAGTTTCTAGTTAAAACATATCTTTCCGTAGCAATTGCCATGGCTGATTAATTCCCCATACCCACCCTGGGATCGTAAGTACATGGTAGTAAATATTCAATATAAAGATGCATTTGTAAGGATGCTGGGCAAAAGTGTAAAAAAGGATTCGAACCTTGATGACGCCCCTGTCAACACCATACAATGGGCACATACTCTGCCCTGGAGTTGTACTCTCCCGACCCGTTAACCTTAAAAGCTATTGTTCTATAAGATCAGTCGTCCAGTTGAGTCCCTGAATCCTGGTCTCAAGCTCTCTCAATTTCTTTGCTTCTTCATCAATGCGCTTCTGAAGAGCTCTTACGTTCATGGTGCTCTTGATTACGATCTCTGACCCTCTGGATCTGTACACTTTCTCGCTGGATTTAGTGACAAAAGAGCGGAGGATATCAATGTGAAGTATCATTGCATCACGTTTTGAGATAAGAGCAGTAATGGTTTCACTGCCGTCTTTAACGGCTGCGTTCGTCAGATTGATTGCTGTGACCAGTTCTGTCAGTCTGTCTGTCATTCTGTCCAGCTGTGCAAGGAGTTCTTCAGGATCCTCGGAAGGATTCTCACCTTCCTGGACCAGAGCGTTGTTGGAAAGTCTTTCTCTGATCTGTGCGATTCGTTTCTGAAGATCGCTTCTTTCTGATAATGCTTCTGCAATTTTCATATCTTTCTCCTATAAAACATGCAGCCGGCAAAGGATGAAGATCAATCACCGGCCATGATATCAATCTGTATCGAAAACGGTTTTTACTGTTTGTCGTTGACCTTCTTAATAAAAGCAATAAATTCATCGGACGGAACAGGAGTTGAGAAATAAAATCCCTGAAGATAGTCACAATTCATTTCTTCAAGCATTGCCATCTGCTCAGGTGTCTCAACACCCTCAGTCACAACTTTGATGCCGAGTTCATGCGCCATTCTGATGGTGTTATCAAGGATCACATATGCATTTCTGACTTCTCTGGATTTCCACATGATCGATCTGTCTATCTTTACTAAATCGAATGGTATATCAAAGAAATAAGACAGATTCGAATAGCCTGTACCGTAATCATCCATGGAAAAACCGCATCCTGCTTTCTTGATGCTATTTATTGATTTTCTCAGAGCCTTTGAATCCATGGACATCTGTGATTCGGTGATCTCAAAATTGATGTGTGAAGTATCGATACCTGATTTTTCGATCATTTCCAGAAGGTCCTTAATAGCTGTACTGTTCATGCACTGTATCATTGACAGGTTCACTTCCATGCACTTGAATCCGTGCTGGAGAATTTCGGAATTATTCATCATGTCCAGTACATTTCTCAGGACTATCTTTCCGATCTCTATTATCCTACCCTTCTTCTCTGCAATGGGGATGAATTCATCAGGAGGAATAAACCCGAGATCGGGATCCTTCAGTCTGAGCAGGGCCTCCGCTGTGGAAACCGCCTTTGCCTCTGTATCCCAGATGGGCTGGTAATATACCTCAAAACCATTGTCCAAGATAGCTTTGTATATGGCATCTTCAACTGCACTCTGACGGTTGAATCTTTCGATAAGAGTGGTTATCTTACCTTTATTCTGATATCCGTTGTCATTAGAACTTTCAGAGTAATTTTCTCTGACATTGTCTATGACAAGGAGAAGATGTTCAAGATTATTGATCTCTTCAGGGACTTTGATCGTTGAAATGACTGTGTCAAGCTTGCAGCTTACGGTTTTCTCGACCCATTCATTACTGAATCTTTCTTCAGCCTGACGAATTGCGTCTTCAATATTATCCATGTGAGTACTTAGAAGGACAAAGTATCCTTTGTCCAGATAATAAACGGTTATTTCTTTTCTGATGTTTCTGAGAAATTCACCAACCAAGGCCATGATGCCTGTCATACGGTCGATCCCCAATTTCAGATTGGCATTCTCATAATTGGTGATATCGACAGTTGCCATCGAGTATGACGATCTGTTGATAAAATAGTTTCTGTTGTCTTCGATAAATGCCCTCTTGTTGTAGCAGCCAGTAGTAAAATCGGATATTTCTTCCCAGTTATCCATAACGAGAAGTATTCCCATCATAACGATGGTTTCTATAAAACATGAAATAAGGATATCTGGAATAAAAGCCTGGACAGCTTCTGCAACTATTGAAGAGAAAATAAAGAAGAACCCCATCAGCTTCTTTGAATATGTAAGACCTCGTCCGTATTTGAACAGATACACAGTTGAAAGAACGAGATACAAAAGATCAACTGCATACAGGACATAGAATGCCGGACCATGCGTGTACATTCCGGCGGAATCGTAATAAAAGACCCAGTTGAAAAAAGGATTGAGGAGAAAACAAAGAAGAACAATCACGACCGGAATAGTCAGGGAAAAAACTTTTATACGTGATGCCCTTGTTGTAAATGTTTTATCCACACCTGTCTGGAAAAGAATATAAACGAAGAAAATGAAAGGCATTAAGTTCTGGCAGATAAGATAACCGTAATTGGAAAAGTCTCTCAGCCCTTTTGAATACTGATCGGGATAAGAATTCGGAAAACAGGTCAAAATATCGAAGAAACATGTCAGAGCGCTGAAAATGGCAAGAACAAAGATCGCCTTGTTTACCGGTCTTTCAAGTTTCTTCTTCCAGAGAATAAAAATGACCGCGATAACCGACATCACAAAGCCGACTATATCAAAATCGTAGTTATACAGCATTTTCCTGTTTTATTCTCCGGACAAACTCTCAGTTTTAATATGTAATGTCTAATTATACCAAAATACTGTATGTACACATATAGTTACGAGTCTTATATTCCTCAAAGAGCAGCATACACTAAAAACTGTTTGCATAGATAAAGGTCGCATGTTAGAATTTTTGTGCCTAAAAGCATGGTTTCCCCGACTTTATGTAAAGGATTAAAAGTAGTGGTTTTGCTATGAAACTGGAATCTTTCTTTAACCCTAAAAGCATCGCCGTTGTCGGCGTATCCGATAACCCCACCAAGCTGGGAGCTGTAGTTTTCAATAACATTCTCACAGCAGATTTTAAAGGCGATCTGTTTGCAGTAAACCCCAAATGCGACGGGCAGACGCTGTACGGCAAACCATGTGTGGCAAGCGTGGCCCAGCTTCCCGAACCTATCGATCTGGTAGTAATCCTGGTGCCTGCCAAAGTAACAGAATCCGTTATCGATGACTGCATCGCAAACGGCACCAAGAATATTTCCATCATCACGGCAGGCTTCGGTGAAGTCGGTGAAAAAGACCTGGAAAAACGCATTGCCCAGAAATGTCTCGACAACGGCATCAATCTTCTCGGTCCCAACTGTCTCGGACACATTGCCACTTTCAATAACGTAAACGCATCCTTCGGCGGCATTCCTACACGCGGAAATGTCGCTTTTATTTCCCAGTCAGGCGCATACTGTTCAGCCATCATGGACTGGGCTGAAGAAAAAGGCATCGGTTTCTCCCATTTCATTTCGATCGGCAACAAGGCACTTATGGGAGAGGATACGCTGCTTGATGCCCTTCAGGATGATCCCAACACAAAGGCTTTCGTTTTCTATCTCGAATCGATGAAAAACGGCAAGGCTTTCCTTAAGGTACTCAAGAAAGTATCCGATACCAAACCATGCGTGATCATGGAACCGGGCAAGAGTTCAAAGGCACAGGCTGCTTCTCTGTCCCATACCGGTTCACTAGCTCCCAATTACCGTGTACTGGAGATAGCTCTTCAGGAAGCAGGCGCAATCCAAGCTTACAATGACCGTGAATTGTTCGGTCTGCTTGAGATCCTTGAATATGCCAATCATAACGAATTTGACGGAAAGGTCGCAGTCCTTACAAATGCAGGCGGTGTCGGCGTGCTTACATCAGACCTCTGTGAGGAAGCAGGACTCGATCTTGCCAGACCAAGCGATGAAACAGTCGAAAAACTGCGTGCAGCCCTGACTCCCGAAGCATCCGTCGGCAATCCTATCGACGTGATCGGAGATGCCAAGGCTGACAGATATGAAAACGCTCTCCGTATTTTGTGTGAGAGCGGAGAATACAAGAACATCCTGGTTCTGCTCACACCCCAGCGTGTGACCGACCCTGTCGGAACAGCTGAAGCTATTGTCCGTGTCGCACCTGAATACAAAAACGTCAATATCTACTGCGTATTCGTCGGCGGAACAAAGGTTGCAGAAGGTCTTCAGATACTCAGTGCAAACCGCATTCTCAATTATGAATATCCCAACGATGTTGTCAGACTCCTGGGCCTTCTCAAGGCACAGATGCCGTACCGCGGAAAGAAACTTCCCACGGCTCAAGTCAACGAAGTTCCCGAAAATATCAAAAAAGCAGTTGCTGATGCCAAAGAAGCAGGACTTGCCTCCCTGCCCCAGCAGACAGTGAACATGATAATGGATCACTACGGCATCGATTATCCCAAGAGCGGAAACTTCACTGACAAGAATGAAGCTCTGGCATTCTGCAGGAATATCTTCCCCAAGTCAGTCGTCCTCAAATTGTCTGCACCTGATGCCCTTCACAAGACGGAAATGAAAGGTATTTACCTTAACATCTGCGATGATGCATCCTTCAATGAGGCCTGGGACGGACTCTGGGGTTCCATTGAGAAATTCCAGCTGAAAGGCGCATCTGTTCTTATCCAGGAAATGATAACCAAGGCAAGCGAAACTATCATCGGAGTAAATTCCGACAAAAACTTCGGAAGAGTGATGGTATTCGGTACCGGCGGTATCTATACTGAAGTCATGAGAGATACAGCAATGAGAATCCTCCCTGCTGATGACTTTGATGCAATGATCAAGGAAACCAAGATCGGAACTATCATCAACGGTGTCAGAGGCGAAGCACCCAAAGCTGTAGGTCCTCTTATCGAATGTCTGAAAAAGGTTCAGCAGCTCGTACTTGAAATTCCTGAAATCACATCTATCGACGGCAACCCTGTTCTTGTCACTTCAGACAGAGCAGTGGTCGTTGACTTCAAGATGCTTCTCAAATAATTGATTCTTTATCGTATCAGACCCGTCATACTGTTCATATGACGGGTTTTTTTATTTATGAAAATAAATTTTTTCCAAAACAGTTATCATATATGTAGTGGATTACTCATAAGAGAGTTTCAGGAGGACGATGAATGGAAAATACAAAACCGACCAGCCTGGAAGAGAATGAAGCCCGGGGCATCGCCGAAATCCTCAGCCGCGGAGCAGCCAATCCGTCAGAATTCGAAAGATACTTCCGGCAGATCAATGAACTGATGTGCTACTACCAGTGTGCGATCATGGAAGTCGAAACAAAATTCCGCGTTCTTGAGAAACAGCTTTCCATGCATCATGACAAAAGTCCCATCGATTCAATCCAGACCAGACTTAAATCCACAGCCAGCATCATGGAAAAGATCCAGCGCAGAAACCTGGACGTAACATCGATCGAAACAATAGAAAAGAATATCCACGACATAGCAGGAGTACGGGTGATATGCTCCTTCATTGATGACGTATATGAACTTGCAAAGTCCTTTGCAGATCAGGATGACATCACAGTCCTGGAAGTAAAAGACTATATTAAAAACCCGAAACCCAACGGTTACAGAAGTCTGCATATCATTGTCGAGGTCCCGATCTTCCTGAAGGACGAGAAACGTATGATGAAAGTCGAGGTGCAGATGCGCACCATCGCCATGGAATTCTGGTCCAACCTTGAACACAAGATGAGATATAAGAAAAGCATGTCGGAAAAGGTCAGACGTGAAACAGAGGACGAACTGTTTGCATGCGCGGAATTATCGGCCGAACTGGACAGAAGAATGCAGGAAGTTTTCTACATAATAGAAAATGACTGACAAAGATATTGAAGATGCATTTAATGACGGCAGAAAATAAGGTATAATGAGCTTTAATCTGAAAGAATAAACGGGTGGTTTTTCAGCCTGAAAACATACCTGAACGGTTTGCTGTCAGGTTCCCATCTTAAACAAGGAGAAAGACTATGCTTGATATAAAGTTTATAAGAGAAAACCCTGACAAGGTAAGGGAAGCTCTCTACTGGAGAAATGATCACAAGGCTCCCCTGGATAAGTTACTGAAGGCTGATGAAGAACACCGTGTTGTTCTCACAGAACTTGAAGATCTCCGACGACAGCGAAAGGATATCTCAAAACTGGGCAAGGATGCTGCGGAAGCAGGACGAAAACTCCGTGACCAGATCAAGGAAGTCGAGGAAAAGGAATCTGCATTAAGCGAGCAGATCCGTACCATGATTCTTCAGTTCCCCAACATTCCCCAGGATACTGTTCCCAAGGGACTTTCAGAAGACGATTTTGTAATTGAAAGATACAGCGGAGAAGTTAAGGAGCTCGGTTTTGAAGCTCTGCCCCACTGGGATCTTGCCGAAAAACTCGGAATCATTGATTTTGAACGGGGCGTCAAGCTTTCCGGTACCCGTTTCTATATACTTAAGGGCCTCGGTGCCAGACTTCAGCGAGCCGTTATCTGGCTGATGCTTGACAGACACACCAACAGACACGGATACACTGAGATCTATCCTCCCTACATGGTCAAGAGAGACATAATGACCGCATCCGGCAACCTGCCTAAATTTGCAGACAACCTTTACCACGATGATGAAGACGATATGTGGTTTGTTCCTACTGCAGAAGTACCTCTGACCAGTCTCCATGCAGATGAGATACTCAGTGCAGAAGATCTCCCTATCCACTATGCCGCATACACTGCCTGTTTCAGACGTGAAAAGATGTCAGCAGGCAAAGATACCAGAGGTATCAAGAGAGGCCACCAGTTTGACAAGGTGGAGCTTTACAAGCTCTGCAAGCCGGAGACTTCAAATGATGAGCTCTTCTCTATGATCAAGGATGTCACCGATATTCTTGATGACCTCGGTCTGGTATACAGACTGAAGGCTCTGTCAACAGCCGATATCAGCTTCTCATCATCAAAGACCTATGATATCGAAGTCTGGGCTCCCGGCTGCAAGGAATGGCTCGAAGTCAGTTCATGTTCAAACTGCCGTGATTTCCAGGCAAGACGAGCAAATATAAGATTCAGACCGACTCCTGACTCAAAGCCTGAATTTGTCCATACATTAAACGGATCAGGTTTGGCCCTGCCACGTGTTATGATAGCTATAATGGAGAATTATCAGACCAAGGACGGCGGCATCAGAATTCCTGAAGCTTTACAGCAGTTCATGTGCACTGATGAAATAAGACCTAAATAACGGATGGATTGTTAATGTCAAAACGAAAACGACAGCTTTTCTTCGCCAAATGGGGTGGGTTGATCATAAGCGCCGCCTTCGTTTTGATATTTTCTGCTGTCGGGGGTCTTTATTTACATGCCAACGGAGAAGTCAGCAACACTCTTGCCTGGGTCTCCAGAGGTGCCACATTCGAAACCATAGAGCCCTGGCTGCGCGATGATGTGAATCAGATAGCAAAATACAAGGTTACCGTCAGAATAGATAACCTTGACAGCGGACAGGCAGATTTTTCAATGGCCAACCCTGTCATAGTTATGGGAGGATATGAACTTCCCATTCAGAATACTGAGATCCTGACGACTGCTGAAGACGGCAGCATCAGCATCAACGGACATATTGACGGTCATAAATATGTCAGGATTCCTATGATCATTGCACCGACATACAGAATGCTTGAGGATATGTCCAAAAAAGACTCTGTCGAACTGAGATTTTCCTTCAATAATACTGTCAAGGCTAAATACAGTTTCTTCACAAAAGATATATCCGTGCCGGTCACTATCTCTACAATGCTTCAGATCAAATACGAAACCTAGTGGTTTTGGAATACCGCCGCCGGTAAGATTTGGAGTCCCGTCCTCTTAAACTCCAAATATTACCGCCTGCAGTCTGTAGATCCCCTGTTATCCAATCTCTCAATCCCTTTTTATATTTGAAAGATCAGTATTTGTTCATAATCGGAGTATGATACTAACAGATTAGCACCGGAAAACAGTTGATATAAGCCCCGAGGGGGTTATTTTTGGCTATCTGTACATTGCCAGTTCAATGCTGTCCAGATACTGGCACATTGAAAGGTTGAAACTCTTGTAATCAGCCTTGTTGAATTCAACTGAAGACATTGAAACATCTACATCGACATCTTTAACCTGATTGTACATGGTTATTGAAATCGGAACACCGATTATGGTCGATTTACCGCGGAAGGTAATATTGGCAGCCTCTTCGATCTTCATGATATCTCTCTTGTTGAATATCTCAACAAGATGATTGTCTACGAGGATCTCAAGACTTCCGTAATACTCATATACGGAACTGAGAGCATTGAGGATTCCGTTCCAACCGGCAGGATATGTTAGTTCCCAACGTGATGTAAGCCATGCACCATCCTGTTTTACTCCGATCAGAAGCATCTGTCCCTCCTCAGCATTTACCCGTATATTTAAGGTTAACACAAAAAAATATCGTTTTTGAATACCATTCAAAAAATATTTGGAATAAATTATTTTTATTACAGAAACAGACATTTAAAATGCTAGAATTGAACTGTATGACAGAGAAAAAGAAAGACAACTGGTTTTTATTCGGAGATATCCACTGCAAGGCCGGACCTCTGAAAAAGTTTTATGAGGAAAACAAAGAGCGTTTATCTCTGGATGAATGCAGTAATAAGATTATCCTTCTCGGAGACGTCGGATTAAACTTCCATACCAGACGTCCGGGAGATGATGAATTCAGAGCTGAACTGTCATCTCTGCCCTTCACTTATATCTGTCTGCGCGGAAATCATGAAGCACGTATTTCCTTTGCAAGGGCAGATCATCCCGATGAATGGACTGACATGGAAAAATACGGCGGAACCATAACAGTCGAGAAAAAATATCCTCATATTGAATACCTTTCAGACGGACCTGCAGTTTATGAATTCAACGGATATAAGACTCTGAGCCTTCCGGGTGCTTACAGCGTGAGAAGAGGCTGCAGACATCATGATGACCCGAGCCTGGTCATACATGATGAACTGCTCAGACCGGATGAAATGGATTGCGGTCGGGAGATCATCAAAAACAATAATTCCTTTGATCTTGTCATTTCACATACATGCCCTCTTAAATATGAACCGAGAGATCTTTTCAGATATGACATTGACCAGACGAAAGTCGATAAAAGCGTTGAAGAATTCCTGGATGAAATAGAAGAAAACATCTCCTACAAAAGATGGGCGTTCGGACATTTTCATGCTGAAAGACTGTATCCTGAAAACGATGGAAGAAGACTTCTGCTGCTGTTTCAGGACAAAGTTGCAGACCTCGGTAAATTCATGAATGCAAGAGCAGATCAGTCCTTTTCAGATATAACCGCCTGACGGATTCGATCAGTAGGCTCTTCTTCTGATCTGTTTGTCGAATACCTGGCTTTCCACATATGACATCATTTTGTTGTGGACATATGCATACAGAATGGCAGTCAGCACAGGTGAAGAAACCAGGAGCACCATACCGATCATCTTTTCTCTGAGAAATATACCCGCAACAACGAAACCAACTATCAGGATCAATGACAGAGAAAGAAGCAGTATATTGGACTTTAACCACTCCTTTTTGTAAAAGGAGATCTGCTCTTTGATTTCCTTGAGCGTCATATTGTTGCTTGACTGTCCCATTTCAGTTCCCTTTATAAACTCTTCTTTTTGCTTTTTCTTGTAACAATAAGAAGTATTATGAGCAGAAGCAGGAAAACTCCGAATACTCCTATCAGCAGAAGCGTAGTTGTGTCGTCCCACCAGTTATGGACAATTGTGAATGAAGTATCGGCATGACCGTCCTGATAGTAGATCCTGACGGAATGGTTCCCTGCAGTCATATTCTTCAGATCATCAGCGCTGATCTTCACTGTGGTCGAGTCAGTTCCAGTTACTGATGCGGCATTGATTTCTATACCATCGATCACTGTTTTCAGATATTTGGATACATTGCCGTTTGCAAAAATAACTATACCGTCTTCAGACCCTTTCTTCCATGATCTTACAGAATCATTTTCATTGACCGCATATCCGGGCTGCTCGAATGAAATAATGACTGTCCCTGTATAGTTATTAAGGAAATCGACCGTTGCAGTACCAAACGGTGATTCCGGATTCAATGCATATGAAATGCTGTAATCTGTGCCTTTCTGAAGAGTCCTGTTGCCGACTTTTACTGTTTCAGCAGGAATTGTCTCTGAAGATGATGGTAAACATGCACCAAAAGTTATCTCATAATCAGTCGGAGCAGCAGGCATAATAGTGAACGTTCCGTCATACTCACCCTGATAATCACCGATGGCATGAACAGCAACTCTTGCAGTACCGGCATTGATGTTGTCAGATATTTCGACCTCGTAATCCTTGCCTTCAGTAAGGATAGTGCCTGTCATATTGGCAGTGACATTCAGCCTGGGGATTATCTCAGATCCGGTATAAGAATAGCTTCCTTCTATGCGGACATTAATATAATCCTTTATTTCCGGCCTGTCCGCTATTTCAAAAGGATAGGAGCCCGTTGTTGTTATATATCCGTATGCAATGACTCTGTAGTAGATGGTATGAAGTCCTATCTCAGTGAACTTGGGCGGAGCAGCAAGAGTATAGTTATCCATTTCAGTTCCGTAACGGACCAAGGCTCCTTCAGCGGGATCATCCACAGTGATTCTTTTAGGCGTCTTGGCAGTTCCGTTATAGTAAACAGTCTCACAGTCAGGAGGCGTGATCTTCATCATTTTGCCGCCATTGGAATTACGCTGTGATACAACATTCATCCTGTACATGGCAGTCCCTGAATAATACGTATCGGTCTCACTCCCTGTGACAGTGATGATCGCAGTGCCTTCAGATACGGCAGTAACAACGACTTTTCTTCCTTCAATGGTGACCTTTGCAATGGTATCATCGGAAGACACGGCTGTGACGACAGTATCCTCACCTGCATGTGTCTTATAAGTCATTTCAACACTGTCACCTACAGGAACAGTGCTCGGAGCATATGTCAGATAAGCATTCTGAAAAGATTTATCAGCCTGAAGTTCGATGCCGGACGTTCCGGGAACAGTTTCAAAAGTGGCAGGATTATCAGCTGAAACAGCAACAGGTAATAATCCTGCAAATACGAAGATCAGAGAAGTGGAGATCGGTAGAATTAGACTCTTAATTATCTTTCCTGACATAGAACTGCTCCTGACAACACTTGATTAATGAAAATGACTATATGTTAATAATAGCCCTTTATTCATTATCAAATAAAGAACACGAATAATTATACAAAAGATTAAACTCAGTTTTGGAAATCTTTGAAAAAAAAGAAATGGCGGAGGGAGTGGGATTCGAACCCACGGATGCCTATAAGACATCTACGGTTTTCAAGACCGGCGCCATCGGCCACTCGGCCATCCCTCCGGACACAAAAGATATTATAAACTATCTATTATCATTTTGTCATATATTTATTATCAGGCATAGAAGTCATAAACATCTGTCCTTCTCTGTGATATTATTTAGTTATGCTGTTCGGTAAAAAAAATAAAAAAGAAGATACACCTAAAGTATGCATCGTCACACTCAGGTACAAGGACAATGCAATTGAGGAATATACTGTTCCCTACGGAACAAAACTGGACAGCGTCCTGGACGGACATACCACGATAGAAACACATTGCATCCGCAATATAGATATCGACAGGACCCGTCCTCCCAGATTCAATCAGCCTATCATAGACGCACATAACAACTGCAAAGTCGAAGTTTACGGTGAGGTATCTCCTCCTTCCAAATCGGAACAGGAAATACTTCTTAAGGACAAATCCAATATCAGGCTTGCATGTCAGGCAGTCGTTAAGGGCAACTGCGAAGTAAGACTTCCGCATGAGCAGCTGTGGAGACCGACCAATGAAAAACTCTTTGATATGAAAGGCAATGAACTTAAATTCAACCAGCCTGAATATACGGAATCATTTGCCAGGACCAAACAGGTAAACAGCACCGGAGATCTCTGCATTGCATATGAAATAGGTATGTGCACACTGAGGGCCGCGTTGTTTGATACTGAAACAGGAACCAAGCTGGGGGCACTTTCCTGTCTGAATCCCCAGTACGAGTTTGCCCATACCATTGAAGACCGCATGGAATACATCAGACAAGGCGGAGCGGCAAAACTCTGGGATGTACTTGTAATAGGGCTTAACAAACTGACCGCTGATCTGATCGAAATGCATAATATCAGCCCGGATAAGATAGTCCGTGCCTCGATTGTCGGAGATACTCAGCTTATGGAGCATTATCTCGGACCAAACAAAAGTGTTCTCAAGGAAATTCCGCGTGCTGCGCCGGAGACAAGCCACTTCCCTGCCAAATTCCTTGGTCTGGAGATCGGTGAGAATACAGAATTATTCGTGATTCCCGCTATTGATAATGTCTCATCAAGCAGCGTGATAGCAGGACTGGGAACAATTCTCCATAAGGGAGATTACGTACATAATCCACTGCTTCTTATCACTCTTGAAAGCACATCTTCGGTCTGCCTCGTATACAATGGTGTCGCATCCGTTATGAATGTTGATACCGGCTGCATCTTCGGAGGAAGCGCTCTTGAATGCGGAGCTCCGTATATCGAAGGCGCAGTGGACCACGTGGGTTTCAACAACGGATATCCTTCCATGACGACTCTCTTTGACAAACCTTCTGTCGGCATTGCCGGTACTGCTCTTGTGGATATAGTTGCAGGTCTCATTGATAATAAACTCATCAAACGCAACGGTGAACTGGAAAATGGTTATTCATTCTATCAGCTTCCCGAAGAACTTTATATTACAGTCGATGAAATACAGCAGCTGAGAAAAGCCAAGATGCTGATCAGAACTGCAGTCGATACACTATGCTACAGTCACGGAATCGAATTGAATCAGATCGATGAGGTACATGTATGCGGCGGGTTCGGAACGACATATAATCTCGACAGTCTCATAACAGTAGGTCTCCTGCCAAAGTTCCTTGAAATGCATTCATCTGCAATCGGTGATCTTGCCCTTAAAGGCGCAGGGTATTCCGTTCTCAATTCCACAAATATGCTCAGAATAATGAATGCATACAGAACCGTGAGAACGATCGACACCACTAAGAATCCAAGGTATTCTATGATTTTGACAAGATATCAGAACTTCACAGTATAAGAGGCACATATGAAAAAGATCATTTCAGTATTATTGGCATCATTATTTATCATCTCATGTTTGACTGGATGTCAGAATAATAATAACAACAATCTCCCAAATCCTATATCAGATTCATCCTATGATGAAATAAAATCAGACTACGGGATCAATCTGTCGATACCTGATGATGCGTCAGATGCATATTATTCAATAATCAGCAGAGACTCTAAGACATTGCTGATATGTCAGGTCGGATTCAAATACGACAAAGGAAAATACAATTACAGAGGATCAAAAGTCGTAGACAATGATAATCAGCTGTCAGGTGTTTACTATGATTTCCCAAGAGAGGATGATTTCATCGTTTCCGGGATAAAAGCCGAGATCGAATACGGGGTCAAAAACGCTGGCATTCTTGCCAAATGGGATATCAGAGACATTCATTATTCACTCTATGCCGAAAATCTTGACGAATCCTCTCTCAAAAACTTCAAGGTTTTATTGAGTACTCTCATAGAATCAAACGCATAGTATGAAATCCAAGTTTTATGCAGTTAAAAACGGCAGGCAATGCGGGCTTTTCTATACCTGGGATGATTGTCTTGCCCAGGTAAAAGGTTTCAAAGGCGCAGAATACAAAAGCTTTGCAACCAGACAGGAAGCCCTGGCTTATCTTCAGGAAACCGATACCGAACAGTCTTCAATATCCAAGTGGCTTGAAGAAGGCTGGCTTGTAGCCTTCTGTGACGGCAGTTTCGAGGAAAACATTAATCGTTTTTCCTATGGTGTTGTCATCGTCAATAAGGACGAATCAACAACAGAACTCTCAGGATGTTCAGACAATGAACAGTACATGGCACACAGGAATATCAGCGGAGAGATCCTCGGTGCCGTTCACTCCATGAAATATGCTCTTGATAACGGATATTCCAGGCTGGTAATTTTCCATGATCTTCAGGGACTCAGCAAATGGGCGGATCTTGAATGGAAAGCAGATTCCCCCATCACAAAAAAATATGCTGACGTTGTTAACAATTTCTATAAACTTCAGATAAAAATCAAATTTGAAAAAGTCACCGGGCACAGCAACAATAAATACAATGATATGGCTGACCGGCTGGCAAAGAATGCTCTTCATAATAAAGAAATGGACGATCTTTCGATTCTTGAACGCCCTTCCCTGTTTAGCTTCTGATTACTGTTTCCCGCGCACCTGAATGGGATTCAGGTAGTCATCCCCTGATAAACGAGAGTCGGTTTTTTATCAGTAACTCGTGCTTGGCCGATATACTTGCCCTGCCACCGACCGCAACATCGGCCTCCGTCAAAAGGAAGAACGAATAATTGACCCCAGCGTAGCTCGAATTGATGATCCATGTAACGGAATCACCTCGTGCGATAGTGCCGGCTTCAAACGGCACTTTAGTGAAACCCGTAAAAAATCATCTGCTGATGCGGGAATGCTAATTAGAGAAACATAAAACAACGCAATAATAAGATCTGTGATCAAGGTCTTAAATACCTATATTAAGTTTCACAAAACCCTTCTAAGAATGCTTGTTTCCCTCTATCACAGACTGATGTATCTTTTATGTCTGTGAATCGTCAAATTGGATCCAAAGCTAAGCGGAGGAAGATCAAACGTTTAAGTTGGTATGGCGAAGGAATTCGCGTGTTCCTTCGTATTGGGGATTGGTGAAGATCTGGGCAGGTGCGCCCTCTTCAGCAATGATGCCGTTCTCGAGATAGAAGATCCTGTCGGCCACATCTCTGGCAAAACCCATCTCATGGGTCACTACGATCATGGTCATGCCGTCCTGGGCAAGCTTCTTCATGATCTGCAGGACTTCGCCAGTCATCTTGGGATCGAGAGCGGAAGTGGGCTCATCGAAGAGCATGAGTTTAGGATTCATAGCAAGGGAACGTGCGATGGCCACACGCTGCTGCTGGCCGCCGGACAACTGTCTGGGATAGACATCCTTCTTATCCAGGAGACCCACCATCTTCAGCAGTTCGATGGCTTTCTTCTCAGCTTCTTCTTTGGTCATCCTCTTACGGTCGACCGGTGCCATCATGATGTTCTTCTTGACGGTCAGGTGCTGGAAGAGATTGAACTGCTGGAACACCATACCCATCTCTTCTCGCATGAGATTGAGATCGGTCTTGGGGTCTTCAAGATCCACTCCGTCGACGATGATATCGCCGGACGTGGGAGTCTCCAAATGATTGACACATCGAATCAGAGTGGACTTACCTGAACCGGAAGCACCGATCAGGCATACAACTTCGCCCTCGTTCACTGTAAGGTCGATGCCTTTGAGCACCTCCACATCACCGAAAGATTTATGCAGTCTTTTGATTTGTACTATTGGCTTGCTCACGCTGCTGTTTCCTTTCGATGCGTTTGATGAAGAATGAGAGTATTGTAATGATGACTAAATACCAGACACCGACATATACATAAGAACCAAAACTCAGGAAAGTGTTTCCCACATATATCTTGGCCTGCTGGAACATCTCAGGGAGGCCGATGACCTGCGCAAGAGATGAATCTTTGATGGTAATGATGAACTGATTGGCGAGAGTCGGAATACTGATCTTTAGTGCCTGCGGGAGGATGACTTTGATCATAGCTCTGGTACGTGAAAGGCCAAGTGAACGGGCTGCTTCCATCTGCCCCGGATCGACCGCTTGAATGGCGCCGCGGAAGATCTCTGACATATAAGCACCTGCATTGAGGCTCAGCGTCGCGATTGCAGCTGTGACAATACCGACCTTGAAATCCTCATATACCATCTGACCCAACTGGGGAACGCCGTACTTGATAATGAACAGCTGAACGATGAAAGGAGTGCCTCTCATGATCCAGACATAGAATCTAGAAATAAGCTGAAGTGGTTTAATCCTGGAGATACCAAAAAGGCATGAGATCAAACCTAGGAAGAAGGCAATAACAATAGAAACAAGACTGACCCAAATGGTCATCCACAACCCTTGGAACAAAAACGGGGTTAATTCTGTTACTACTCTGCCTAATTCCATTGTCGAATACTCTTAATCAATGTGCGGGATGATGGGTATCACCCCGCACATATGGGTTCAAAACTAGACAGCCTTGATGTATTTATCAAGGATAGCCTGATAAGTGCCGTTAGCTTTGATGTTGGCAAAGCCTTTATTGAACATCTCAAGCAGTTTGGCATTCTTGCCCTTCTTGACGGCGAAGCCGTAGGAGGAACCTTTGACCAAATCGGTGATCATGTGGAAACCGTTGCCCTGGGCGATACCATAACCCATTACAGGATAGTCTTCGAAACAGGCATCAGCATCGCCGACTTTGACAGCTTCATACATATAGGCAGAATCATCGTAGACGACAACACTCTTGAAACCATACTGGTCTTTGATGGAATTAGCATAAGTAAGACCTTCGGTGCTGGCTTTAGCGGCTACTGTTTTTCCTTTGAGGTCTTCAAGTTTGGTGATGCCGGGATCCATAACTGCACAGCAAACACCACTGTCGAAGTAAGGGGTGGAGAAATCATAGATCTCTTCACGATCAGGTCGGATGGACATACCGGCGATCATACCGTCGATCTCCCCAGCCTGGACTGCAGTCAGACAAGCATCGAAACCGAGAGCCTGGAGCTCATATGCAAAACCCTGATCGCGGGCGACTGCATCTAAGATCTCGATATCGATACCGATATAATTACCACTAGCATCTTTCATTTCAAACGGAGCAAAGACGGTATCAGTACCGATGATGTACTTATCCTTCTTGCTTCCACAACCAGTAACGAGACATGAACCAATGATGGTGATTGCCAATACTAAGGCAACAACTTTAGAAAGACTCTTCATTGTATTTCCCTTCTCTTTATATTCATATTCGAAAGCGCCGTTTCAGATACATGTTGTCATTCTAACACAGAATAACCTCGTATGCACCCTTCTCAAACCTTAATAATAAATGAACCTTTGCTTTCCTAGAGGATTTCTTCTACTGGTATATGGGTGGAATTAAAAACAGTAGCCATAAAGAGTCTGAATGTTTCATCGTAAATCATTATTGTCTTTTCTTCTCTTCCATAGGTGCGTTTTTCATCAGAATCCCTGAATCAATTCGTCAGCGTAATGTGTAGTTCTCATGTTGATAATGCTTTGGTGATACATAATAATTCCCTACTGATTCCGAGCCCAGTTGACGCCCTGAATCCCTTATTTCGTCTAAAAATCAGGTGGTCTATTTGATTCCATTCTTGAAAGGCCGTCCCTGTTCAGTTTCTGATTTATCTATGCTTTTCTCAGGATCTTCTTATATGCATTTAGCGAGAGCGGCATATCACTGATCGGTTTTGAGAACACACTGACCACAGTCACTTCCTGTTCTACACCTCTGGCCTCAACGATGACCTTATCCCCTTTCTCAAGTTTGAGGTCACCGCATAGATACGTATATTCGACTTCACTGTTATCAAACAGGACATTCACAAATTTGTGATTACGTTTACCAGGCTCCTTTGCAGGAACGATTCTATGAAAGAATGTATCTGAGTGGACTGTAGCGACTTTGTCTCCATGATGGGTAAAGGTAAGAAGTTGTTCTTTAGAATCATATCTGACATTGTCAGCAATAAAGGATTTCTGGTAGTTAATGATATTGTAATCCTTAACTTTTTCAGCAGTCTCCGTAACAGCCTTTGTCAATTCACAGGTCCTCTGGTCAGGATGACAGATGATCACCATCTCCACCAATCTAAGGTTTGGCTTCTTTATCCTCTCAGCCTTTATTTCCAGATCTCCGTCTTTGGCTTCAAACGTTACTTTGCATGAATATCCATCATGGAATATCTGTTGCAGCAGAAACGGCTCATCCTCTTTGAACACAGTTGTATCATCAAGAGGATATCTTTCATACATCTTTTCCAGTTCTTTCTGGATACTGATGAATACGTTATTGTCTCCGTAATAGTCTTTTTTCATCCTTCGGCGTATGGCAAAATCCGCAACAGTATAGTAATAATATGCAATACGCATATTTCTTTCTTCGGAATCTGTATCATCTGCCAAAAGACCTTTGCGGTAATAAGTACCCAGTCTGAGAGCACAGTCTGCCAGTTTACTGCTATCATTTCCGATGCAGAATTGTTCAAATGCCTTTTCGTAAACTTTGTAAATCAATTCAGTGGCAATATAAGTATTTTTTGTTGTCCCATAGCCATTCAGATACATATCAGCAAGTTTATAGATGGATTCATGATTGCCTCCCAGAGCACCGATCGTAAAATACTTTAGTGCCGGTTCGTATTCAGGCACCATATTATTGCATCTGCCGTAGTAATAAATATATCCGAGTGTATTTGCATAATCGCATTTATTACTGTCATCAACATTGTCCATGTCCATCAGTCTGAGGAAACAGTCACGTGATTTTACCCAGTCACAATCATAGAGCGGACCTCCGCCATAATAGGAATACCCCATCTTTTCAATTGCGAATGGATAACCTTCAGCAGTTTTTTTTTCAAGAATATCCCTGGTCATCTGAAGCATATCCTCGTCGAATTTCTTCATTTCCTTTTCATGAACTTTGAAAATAAATGAATGTTCTTGTATTCCTGACCAGAGCCACGGGAATACCTTCCTTCCTGATTTGAAGTTATCTATATCATTTACAATGCGGTTGAAATCAAGATTCTGCGGATTTTCATCATCACCGTCAAAGCTGAAATAGTAATCACGCAACGATATGACTATCCAAGACAGCATCAATTCTTCTGTTTCGGGATATTTGAAATATTGTTTGTCTTCTATAGCACCTCTGAAAGAACAATCGTAATAATCATCAAGAATGTAATAAATGAGATCAAGCCAGGCATACACATCGTTATACGTCGACTGATCTTTGATTATATTATTGAAAGCAACCTGAAAATCATCCAGAGTGACCGAATATTCTTCGTCGGCTATAATTTCACCGGGATAATCATCCAGGCTTTTCAGATCATTGCTGCTTTTTTCAAATCTAATAATTGCAGAAAGATCATCTTTGGAAAGTACAATTGGTGGAATATACTCCATATCCTCAATACGGCAATAGATCTCTTCGCCGTCCGGCAGTTCAACAACTGCAAAATCACCATCAATTTTCTGAATGGTACCTGATACTTTTTCATCACTTCCGTCGGGAGAAGGAATAAAAACATAATCATATTCTTCAAATTCATGTTCCATTTGTTTATCTCCTGCAGATTAAGTCAATTGATTATTTATTTCATTATATAGTCCCAAACTGCCAAATAATCCTGATTTGAATGAATGGTATGGTTTGTGGTATATTTCTATTTTGTCGCGGGGTGTAGCGCAGTCTGGTAGCGCACCTGAATGGGGTTCAGGTGGTCGACGGTTCGAATCCGTCCACCCCGACCATTTTTTTGTCACAATTCAAATTCCTTCACTGTAAATTATCTTTTTTCGTTATTGCCGTTTTTACCCCTTGTTAAGTGCTGTTGTAAACAGTTAATATTTAACTGAAGGAGGGTAATAATATATGACAAAATACGCAGGCACACAGACAGAGAAAAATCTCCAGGCAGCTTTTGCCGGTGAATCACAGGCCCGTAATAAATATACTTATTTCGCTTCTGTAGCAAAAAAAGAAGGTTTCGAACAGATATCCGCAATTTTCCTCAGCACCGCGGCTAATGAAAAGGAACACGCAGAATTATGGTTTAAAGAACTTGACGGAATCGGCACCACAGCTGAGAATCTCAAAGCTGCAGCAGACGGTGAAAATTTTGAATGGACCGACATGTATGCTGAATTTGCCGATACTGCTGAAAAAGAAGGCTTTGCTGAATTAGCAGCTAAATTCCGTGCAGTTGCAGAAATTGAAAAACATCACGAGGAAAGATATCGAGCTCTTCTTCGAAACGTTGAAACTAATCAAGTCTTTGAAAAAAGCGAAATTAAAATTTGGGAATGCCGCAACTGCGGCCATATCATCGTAGGAACAAAAGCACCAGAGGTTTGTCCAGTCTGTGCTCATGCAAGATCGTACTTTGAGTTAAGAGCTGAAAATTATTAATCAGTTCTCCAGCCTAAGGAAAATCTAGAATTAACGGAGCTGACCTGGTGAGTCAGCTCCTTTTTTTTTATCCGGACTATTTCTTTTACAGTGCATTCATAGACTATAATTAAAGATATAGTTTTTAACGGAGATAGTCATGGATATTTATGAAGCAATTCTCGCGAGACACTCAGTCCGTCAGTATATAGACAAAAAACTTCCCACTGAAGTTATTTATGCCCTTCAGGCTGAATGCGAAGGCATCAATGAGGAAAGCGGACTGCATATACAGCTTGCCACTGATGAGGAAAAAGCATTCAAGGGTTTCCTTCCGAAATACGGCAAATTCAGCGGTGTACAGAACTACGTTGCACTGGTAGGTCCGAAAGGCCCGGATTTTGATGAGATGACCGGTTATTACGGGGAACGTATCGTACTTAAAGCCCAGATGCTCGGACTTAACACCTGCTGGGTGGCACTGACCGTCAATAAGATGAAAGTCAAATGCGAAATTGCAGAAAAGGAAAAGCTGGGATGCATCATTGCATTAGGTTATGGTGCAAACCAGGGCGTTCAGCACAAGATGCGAAAGATTGAAGATCTCTGCGAAGTTAAGATGCATATGCCCAAATGGTTTGAACAGGGAATGAATGCAGTTTTGCTCGCTCCTTCCGCTGTAAACCAGCAGCACTATAAATTCATACTCAAGGCAAACGATACTGTTGAAGCTGTATCAACAGGCGGAGCATATTCAAAAGTTGATCTCGGTATTGCAGAATACCATTTCGAGATCGGTGCCGGAAACTATCCTTTCAAATGGGCAGATAAACCTTCCGATTAATCCGCAAAGATATCATCGGTGTTATCTGTGGTATAGGCATCTTCCGAAGTAAAGATCTTATCGTCATACGTGCGCGGTTTGAATGAAATCGGCATCGGTACTGCATGTCCGAAGATAAGAGCCTGCTGCTTTGATGCCAGCTTTGCAAGAACTCCTCTCAGTGCGGATTTTCCGCTGGTACCGGCCAGTACCGCATCTATATCTTTATCATTATCCATAAGGAATGTCACTTTTGTACCCATCTGGGAAAGGATCTCTTCCTGAATTCCGGAAGGTCTCTGATCGATCACAAGAAGAGTTACATTGTACTTTCTCATTTCCCTGGCGATAATTCCAAAAATAGAATTCTGGGCAAGAGATTCATCCAGGAAGTTGTGTGCTTCCTCGATCGTTATCACAAGAGGTGTCGGTTTTGCGGTCTTATTATTGATCGCGTCTTCAGTCCTCTGCTGATACTCTTTATAAATACGTCTTGCGAGAAGATTCGAAACAAGCATATATGTAAGCAGATCATTGTATCTTCCGAATTCAATTATGACATTCTTGTTTCCAAGCAACCGGGACATTATCGAATTGACAGCATCGGTCTTGGCCTCTGTTTTATTGACATACTGCATTCTGTAAATACGGTTAAGGCCACGCATCAGGTTATCAAATGTGGCATCATGGATATGAAGTTCGGCCAGGATATCCCTGATCCCGTGTTCGGTGCCGTCATCTTTATCTGATGCAATGTCATTCTGATCTATCAGTTTTTTGAACCAGTTTCTGCCGAATCTTCGTTTGAAAGCATAGGTGGCATCTATTGCTGCATCAGTCAGATTCAATGTATTCCTGAGGATGCTGAGATCTTCCGGTTCGATATCCTCAAGATCTATTTTGATCACCCCGTCCACATTGGTTGTGGTGCTTCCGCCTTCCAGAACAAAAGTGGTAACAACATCAGGGAAGAATTGCTTTAATCCCTTGACCTGTCCTTTTTCCTCACTTGTACCGGCATGTCCGTATTCACTGTGCATATCGAATACAAGATTGACTGCCTTGCTCTTCTGGATCATTGCACCGAGCAGCATTCTGGTAAAGAATGTTTTTCCTGTACCGCTTTTACCGAAAACGCCATTGGACCGTTCAACAAATTTGGGAATATCAAGACAGAGCTTATATTCCATATCGAGAGGATTACCGATCACAAAATTCTGTTCCTCATCCTCTTTGCCGAATACGAACTGGAATTCTGCATCGCTTGACAGTGAAACCTTTGAAAAATGTGACGGAATTGTTTTGACTGATTCAGGTTCGGTGAGTTCATTCTGCTTATCGCTGATAATAAGATACGGAGTAATGCTCACCTGTCCGTATGCTCCTATACCGCTGAGAATCCTGGACGAAAACGTATCATCAGCATTGGGAGGAGTCAGAGCGATCTGGGGATCTGATACCTGAAGACTAACATCCGTGACCATTCCCATGAAGCGTTTCTGACTGCCTTCAATAGTTACATACCTTCCGACATTGATATCTTCAACAGAGAAAGATGAATCGAGCTTTGCAACAAGTCCTCCGTTAAGAGAACCGCCTACTACTATACCGATAGAATTATCCATTATTCAGCCTCCACGGGACGGATCATATCAAGAATCAGCCTCAGTTTCTGGTAATCCTTGTTAAGCAGTCTTGCCAGTTCCTGGCCTGCCCTCTCAAGGAATGCCAGCTTATTTTCCTGTGCATCGGCACACTGTCTGATAACTGCCGAAATTAGTTCTTCGGATGATACATCAGTATTATAATTAAGCAGCATGCTTAAAAACGCCAGGTCCTCAGAGAAAGCCTTAATCTCATCATTTGAGCAATTGCTCACAGAATAATGAATTCGGGCTGGTTTCGGGGATAAATGGCGGAAAATCATATTGTTTTCCTTATATCCGACAACGATTGCATTGAACTCACTTCTGAACAGTTTTTCCAGCTGGGGATTGGATTTGAAGATATCTTCATCCTCTTCCTCGTCATTGCCTCTGGCGACAGGATGCCGTCCCGGATCAATGCTTGATGTAGTGGCATAATTCACTACGGCATAAAGCTCCCGGCTGCCTTCCTTTGTCTTAACAAAACTCCCCAGTGCAGGTATTTCGTTCAGCTTCACACATTCCGCCAGGAATGAAGTGGTATTTACATCTATGATTTCACCGATTTTATCTGCATTTGCCATATTCTTCTCCGTTACAATTCTCTGCGATACTTACTCATACTTTTTGCAGACTGTTTATATTCTATTCCATGTCTGATAAGTTCATTTCTCATGAAGTCTCTGATCAATTCAGTTTCTCTGTATGTCACGACTGCTGCTTCATGTGCTTCGGTTAAACTGACGGGATATCCCCTGCCTTTTTTACTCTGATTAAGAATGATCGCATGAAGTTTATCAATGCTTTCTTCGTCTTCCGCTATCCACCTGGGGAATTCAACTCTGCCTATCTCATCCCCCACCTTAACATAGAAGAAACATATCTTATGCTCTCCGTATCTGGATAAGATAGATGATGTGGATTCGAATACTGCCGATCTCTGACCTTCCTCAAGCAGAGCATTAAATAATCGTCTGTCAGTTACACTTTTAAGCTTTGCACATGGTTTTTCTCGTTCCACCGGACAATGCTGGTTGCAGTTGACCGGATCATACGGGCACATCAGCAGACGCAGTATATTGACTACATCGCTGGAACCCGGCATCGAGATATAACTGGCAGTTATGGTTTTCTTTTCGTCATGAAGCTTTTTCAGACGATCCATGTATTTAAGATATTTTTCATCCAGCAGAGCTGTTACGACCCAGTCCTCAAGATCCTTGTTTGCAAGTGTCCACATAATAAGTGTTCCGTCAGACAAAGCAACAGTCTGATCCTGTCTGTCCGACTTTTCTGCAAGTTCGGTAAGGACTCTCATCTCCTCTACACTTCTCATGATTGCAAGAAGAGGAGAATTGATAGGTTTCTCATTTGTTCCATCCTGCAGAACCATGTTCGATGCGGAGACGTTGAGAACACATTCCGAATCGATATCGGCACCGTAATCATCACCATATGAAAGACGGATTTTACTGATATTGAGAAGATAATGAGGAACGGACTGGTTGCGGTCAACATCGATCTGCGATCCGTCAGTTGCATAGACAGTATAGTTATCCGGGCACTGGGGAGCTGAAACGATCTGATCCATTTCAGATCTGGGAACACCGACAAGAAAAGTTGATTTGGCATCCACGATTCTTTTAATGACTTTATTTATGTCTTTGGCATCATTCATGAAAAGGATGAGTGCTTTCTGAAATGCTTCATAAGCCTCGTCTTCATCCTGTTTGATCTGACCGATCGAGCTTTCAAGCTGTTTAGCAAACTCATTGAAATCTAAATTCAGTGCCATAATACGGTAATTTTAACATATGCAACAGACATTTTTCGGGCTCTGAAAACACAAAAGCAGGCTTTAAAGCCTGCTTTTTGTCACTCATTCATTTTAACTTAGAACGATCTGTAAGCCATCTTTCTGCCGACGATAATACCAAGCAGAACTATAACAACTACTCCGAGACCGCCGATCACGAACCAGAGCCACTTAGGCATCTTGCTGATGATCGTTCCGGGAACAGTAGTATTGGTTGCAGGATTGGTCGGATCAGTCTGGGTAGGAGGAGTTGTGATTCCATGCTTATCCATTGTGATTGAATATGCTGTTGACCATGCACTGTAATTGCCGTAGCTGTCAAATGATCTTACTCTCCAGTAATAGCTGCCATTATTAGTCAGTATGGGAAGATTATCAGCAGTATAGGATTGTCCCTGGAATACCACTACAGTACTGCTTGTAAATTGAACTGAAGGATTCTCAAAAACACCGGTAATGAGAACATTGGAGAATGTCATGTCCGCACCAAACTGGAATTCGTACTTGACACCTGACGGATCAGTAACAGGTGACCAGGTAAAGCTCAAAGGCTGGTATAAGACCTGCTGATCTGCAGGAGCAGTCAAGGCAGGAACCGGAGGTGCAGTATTATCAAGATAAATAAGCTCTTTGCCGGTATGAACAGGGTTACCGTTTGCATCAAGATCCGATACGATCAAAACTTTATCTCCGCCTGTCAGAGGCACTGAATTAACAGTTGCCGGCAGCTTGAATGAAACAGCGAATAAACCATGTGAATCGATCTTGAAATCAGCAAGTTTGACATCTGTTCTGAGATCAGTGGGTGATGCTTTATCAGCCAATGCATCCCTTAATATCACGGTTGCATTGGCATTGGGAGTAAAACCGCTTCCACTGAATACGACCGTATCGTTAACATTAAGTCTGTGATCATTGTCAGACTTGGTCTGAAATTCAACCTTGGCAAGGACTTCAAATGTAATATCTGCCTTGTGTCTCGGATTTTCTGTTCTCGTATCGGTAATACGCAGTTCGTATATGCCGGCAACTATCTCCGGGACAGTTATTGTTGTACCCTCGGGAATATTGCCGAATTCATCGGTCTTCATTGCGGGGAGATCTAACTGATGATCATATTTGCCATCAACTTTCTGCAGGATATATAAGACTTTATCAGGAGTAAAGCCTGAACCGCTCAATTCGATTATATCGCCTGCATATCCTTTGGTGATACTCATCGATGCCTGGAATTTGATCTGGACCTGATGAGTAAGAGTTTTTGATCCGCACTTAATGGTTACAACATATGTATTTGCTGCCATCTGCGGAACTGTGATCTCACCGCTGAATGCACCGTTTTCATCGGTATTTAAAGTACCCAGCATTGTGGGATTTGAAGGATTGTCATTAATGAAGAATGAAATTTCCTTTGATGCTTCAAAACCTACACCTGACACAGCGATCTTCTCACCGCCAAAAGCAGCAGAAGTTGCAAAAGTCAGTTTGGGTTCGACTTCAAAAGTTTTGGTCGTACTGCCGTTTCCATAGACAGCCTTAATCGTATAAGTACCGGTTGTCAGGGAAGGAACAGTATATTTATGTGTAAAAGTACCATCGGCACCAGGAGTAATATCGGCAATTTTAATTGTTCCGTCAGTACCCAGATAAAGGGACACTTTTTGGTTATTGGAAAGACCTTTGAAATTTTTGCCTTTAATCTCAAGCTCTTCACCGGGAGCCACTGTACCATCGGTGAAAGACAAACCGTTTGCAATAAGCTGATCAACAGTCTGGATTGTCAATTGACCACTAATAGATGTGAAGTAACCGTTCGTACCATTGGTAACAGTAACAGTGTATGTACCAGCTTTAGTGTTCTCAGGAATATCGATATCTGTTACCCAATTTGAAGTTGTTTTATATTCAACAGACTTAGAAATATCCTTTGTGGTTCTTCCATCAGTCCAGTCAATCCATTTAATGGTTACACTGGCAGTATTAAGAGTGTTATCGCGAAGTTTATACTGGACAGCGGCTTTGAAATCCAACGCATTACCGTTCAAACCTGAATCTGTACCGGTTACAGTAATAGAAACCTTTGAATTCTCCCCGACAAGAACCGGAGTTGGATCGAATTGAAGGCTGTACCCATTATCAGCATGGACAGGTATTGCTAAACTGATAGCGCTGGAAAAAAACAAAACTATACTAAAGGCTAAAGCCCTGATCTTATTATGTAAATTCACGAATAAAACTCCAATGAATGTAAATTTCTCTCTATTTAAGATTAAATGTAACGTGTGCGCAATTTAATGTCAAATAGAGCTAGCTTTGGAGCCGGTTATTATTCGTGGAAATGAGTTTAATCCCTGGATATCTTTCTCAATTTTCCTTATTAATCAAAGACCTGTCAGCATCGTTTAATGCCGACAGGTCACAGCGTATCCGTGTCTTCAATAAAAGCCGTAAATGTCTAATGAATGATCAGACGGTCACCGGCTGTTCTGTCAAGATGCTGATGGGTTGACAGATATTCTTCAATAATTTCACAGCAAGATGTTGCGATTGCCCTGGGTTTGCGGTTGGCTTCAATATCTTCTCTCTTGACATTGAATGTTTCATCATAAAGTCTGTAATGGAAGCCCTGAAGACCGACCGAGTAAACCTGTTCTTCTTCGATAGGTTTACCATCAAAATCAAAGGCATAATACTGGTGGGTCTTTCTGTCATATTCCACATGAAGTCCCTTGGATAACTGATAGAACTCACAATGGATTCCTTCCCAGACTTCATCTCTCATCATGTATCTAAGCATCTGCTTAAACTGTTTGCCCTTTACATAGATGCAGTAGACTTCATCATCATACGGGAATGCTTCCTTAAGACTCTGAAGCGTAACGATCGGACCAAGGGATTCTGTTCTGATACTGCCTGAACCGAGCAGGAATATATCAGTACCGAGTGATTCCTTCATTGCATCGGCCAGAAGACCGCCAAGCTCTGTTTCCATGGTTCGTGAAGGGTGAGTGAGTTTTCTGTTGAATCTTGTGATCACTCTTCCGTACTTGGCATCGGTCTGACCTTTGAATGACTCAAGCAGGGCCTCAATATCATGATCTACCGGACAATGTGAAGTATCAATAGGAATGCTTCTCCAGGTATAACTGTCAACACAGTTTTCATCCGTATTGATCATAATGTCGAATCTTCCTATCTGATCGGTTCCTGTACCGGCCTGGGCAATAAGGATATCGTTGACTACTGCAGGCTGATCAATGAAAGTATGGGAGTGACCGCCGATGATCACATCCACGCCCAAAGAGGGATCAAGCAATGCTGCAAGTTTTTTGTCTTCTTCAAAACCGATATGTGTAAGAAGCACTGTAAAGTCAATGTCAACCGAATGATAGGCATTGCAGATCTTGGCGACTTCATTGGCAGCTGCCTCAACGTTGACCATTGTACCGACGATACCCTCGCCCTTTGTCTGGGCCATAACCTCTTCGGTAAGGATACCGATGAAAAGGACTTTCATGCCGTCAAGTTCAATGATCTTGTACGGATTGAAAAGTCTGGCATGATTCGTCTTAATGTACATATTGGCGTTAATGATAGGAAATTTTGCACACTTTTCAAGGAACAGAAGATGTGTAACACCATAGTCAGTCTCATGATTTCCAAGTGTGACAACATCAGGAGAAATCATGTTCATGATTTCAATTGTTGAAACACCTTTGAATTCAGAATCTATAATAGATCCCCTGAACATATCACCTGCAATGCAGTATATAACGTTTTTCTCTTCTTCTCTGACCTGGTTGATGTAACCGGAGAGCAATGAAACACCGCCGACCAGTTTTTCCTGCTGATCTTCGGCAAGAAAATCTCCATGCATATCATTTGAATGCAGAATGACAAGTTTCTTGAGATTAGGCATAAGAATAAACCTCCTATCAGTAATAAGCGTATTTTACCATACTGATATTTTGCTTAACTACAAAAAAAGGAAGCTGTCGTCTGACAGCTTCCTTCAATGTCACGATAAAGAAACGGTGAATTAGTCGCCTTCTTCAGCCAATGCTTTTTCCTGCATTTCCTGGATTTCAGGGAAGGCAGAGAGCATGGGCTTCTCGTTTACGCCTTTGATAACACGATTCTTGTAGTTCTTTGTGACAGCAGCAACGATACCGCTGAGGCAGATAACACCGATAAGGTTCGGGATGGCCATCAAAGCGTTGAAGATATCACTGATATCGATTGCCATGCTGACATCAGCAGCACTGCCGAGAATAACTGCTACTACGAAGAGTATCTTGTAGAGCAATGTGGCTTTAGTGCCGAAGAGATATTCCCAAGCCTTGGTGCCATAGTGGCTCCAGCCAAGGATGGTTGTGAATGCAAAGAGAACAAGAGCAATAGCCAGGAAGACACCGCCGACAGTACCAAGGTGAAGAGTGAATGCTTCTGAAGCAAGACCCATCTTGGTATAACCGGATGATGCACCGGTTTCGAGATCAACAAGACCTGAAGTGAGGATGACCAGAGCGGTCATTGTACAAACAATCATGGTATCGAAGAATACTTCGAAGATACCCCACATACCCTGGACTACAGGTTCTTTAACGTTGGATGATGAGTGGACCATAACTGAGGAACCGAGACCGGCTTCGTTGGAGAAGATACCTCGTTTGAAACCCATCTTGATTGCCTGGGCGATGATGGCACCGCCGATACCGCCGGCAGCGGCTGCGGTGTTGAATGCACCCTTGAAAATAGCTGCAAAAGCAGGACCAATGTTACCGGCATTCATAATGATGATGATAAGAGCGCCGATTACATAGAAAACACTCATGAAAGGAACGATGACTTCAGCAACCTTGGAGATTCTCTTGATACCACCGATGATAACAAGGAAGACCATGATTGCAACAAAGATACCGACGATCAAAGGAAGATTGATAGTGGTTTCACCGATTACGCCGGCAATACCTTCGGAGATTGAGATGACCTGTCCCATATTACCGATACCGAAGGAAGCAACGATAGCGAAAATAGCGAATAAAACACCGAGGATAGGACCAACGGCCTTACCATATTTCATTTTTCCTACGCCGTCACGTAAGAAGTACATGGAACCGCCGGACCATTCGCCGTTTGCATTTTTACGACGGAAGAAAATACCGAGTAAGTTTTCTGAATAGTTGGTCATCTGACCGAAGAAGGCAGCGAGCCACATCCAGAAGATTGCGCCAGGACCACCAACAATGATGGCATAGGAAATACCTGTGATATTACCGGTACCGATAGTAGCTGACATAGCGGTACAAAGAGACTGCCACTGAGAAATGGCGTGTTTATCAGAAGTGTCTCTGATGTCTTTTCGAGTGAATGCAGAGAAAATTGTTCTCTGGAACCAATGCTTGATGTGTGCGATCTGGAAGACACCGGTTCGGATGGTGACCAGGATACCAGTACCAAGAATCAGGATAATGGTAGGCCAACTCCACACGAAATCATCAACTGCGGTAACAATGTTTTGTAATGTTTCCATAGAATGATTTACCCCTCCTTTAATTTTAAACTTGGGATAAAAATGAGGAATTTCCGGAAAAGAACAGAGGATAAATTGTTATTTATTAACAATAAACAAGATATCCTCCGTCCTTTTGCCTGAGAGATTACTCATTTGCCCCTTCGGCATCCAATTTAATGGACTTCTCCAGAGTGTCATCAACAGACAGTCTCGCATAAAATATGCACCTGAGAGTGTCACCCCTTCGGTCAGCTGTTACAGCTATCTCCTGCCTGTATCACTTGACTTATCTTTAGTTTAATGGAGAGATTTTACATATATCAGATAAAGCTGTCAACTTTATTCCGTTATTAATTTAATGTGATAAAGTATCAGGCATGTTTCAGGTAAAAAATAACCCTTCTGCAGAACAAAAAAAATATCCACACTATTCATAGCATGGATATCTTTTGGTAAATCAATTAAAGAGCTTCAGTAGGAGAGAACTAAATCAGCCTGTAATCCTTGAAACCGTCCTCATCAGAACTGCCGGTCCAGATATAATCTGCCGGAACCTGCAATGCTCCGTAATTATATGGAACAAGCAGATCATTCAGCTGCTCAGGATGATCCATTTCAAGTTTTAAAATCCAGCCATCTGTATAGGCAAATCCCATCACCAGGTTTGAATTGAATAAAACAGCAGTATTGATTTCCAAAACCTTGCCGGAAACAGGCATGAGGAACTCAACATTCATTTTAAAGCCGTTAACGTTGCAGAATATCATGTCCTGCTGGAGATGATCTCCCACCGCACATGGAATCGTCATTAAATGACTTGTATCATAGCCTCCGATCAGCAAAGTTGCCTTCTCAGTTATACCCATAAGGACATTGTTGCCTTCAAGTTTTTTGACCCATACATGATCATAGGAATAGAGACGGTCCATAGCAATATGAGATGTACAGCCCGGGATCAGAAACTTGTCGTAATTATCACCGGAACCGACTGTACCGGTGACCGGAACAACTGTAACGGGATCAGCTGTTGTTGAAGTAGTTGTTATTGATGTGGTCGGATTTGTAACACCGGTTGAATTCGTCGGAGGCATATCAGTTCCGGTTTTAGTTGTTGTTCCGTTTTCTCCGCATGACATCAGAGACATTGCCATTATTCCGCCGACAAGCGCACCTGTTCCCTTCAGAAAATTCCTTCTGTTCACAACTTTTTTGTTTGAAAAAGCAAATAGATCCTTGTTATCCATACCCCGGCTCCTTTTATATTGTCTTACTTTGATTATTTGAACTGCTGATACTTTTCATCGTTTCAGCATAGAAATATTCCGCTTTAAATGAGCTTCTCATCAGCGGGAATGAGGCCACACCATGAAAGCCCATGTCCTGCCCGATATACAGATATTCCTCAAACTCTTCAGGCGTAACATATCTGACTACGTCATGCGCTCCTGCTTCAGGCTGCAGATACTGCCCCAGTGTAAACATGTCACATCCGGCATCTTTTATATCCTGCATGGTCTCGATAACTTCTTCTTTTGTCTCACCCAATCCAAGCATGATTCCACTCTTTGTCAGCATTTTCCCGTTCAGTTTTTTTGCATTCCTGAGAACATCCAGAGATCTCAGATACGAAGCCTGCGGACGCATTTCCCTGTACAGCCTTGGAACTGTTTCAATGTTGTGTCCAAGAACACACGGTGATGCATCTATTACTGTCTTCAGTGCATTAATATCACCTTTGAAATCCGGTATAAGAACTTCAACATTGATCGAAGGGACATTCTCATGCAGAAGATTGATGGTTTCAGCATAATGAGAAGCTCCTCCGTCAGGAAGATCATCTCTGGTGACAGAAGTTAAAAACATATATGTCAGACTCAGCCGTTTTGCCACTTCCACCATTTTCATCGGTTCGTCAGGATCAAGTGGTTCAGGGTTGTGATGATTGACTGAACAAAACGTGCATGCTCTGGTGCAGTGATTTCCCATAAGAAGGAAAGCCATATCGTGGGGAACACAGTCAACTCTGTTGGGACAGTTTCCGCTGTCACATATGGTGTGAAGCTTAAGACTGCTCAAAATAACTTCTGATTCCCGGAACTGACCGGATCTGGGTATAGGTTTGTTGAACCACTCAGGCATTTTTTCCACGGCATGCCTCCCGGATCTGATCAGACGATATTTCTTCGAGTTCAAGATCGAATATTGTTTTTAATTCGTTTGCCAGAGCATTCTTCACATCTATCATGTCCACTTCTTTATCTAATTCCTTTTCCATGGATGTAGCCCTGACACCTTTCAACCCGCATGGATTGATACTGTCAAACAGTTCAAGATCAGGCTTTACATTTAATGATATACCGTGCGATGTCACACTCTGCCTTAAATGCATTCCTATCGCACTTATCTGCCTGTCATCTTTGAATACACCCGGATGACTGTCCTTTCTGACGGTATCTAAACCAAAGTTCGCAAGAGTGTTGATCACACTGGTCTCAAGCTCTTTTACCAGATCACGTACGATTCCCTTTCTGTAATCAAGCTTGAAAATCATATAAGCCACCAGCTGCCCGGGACAATGAAGTGTTACATCTCCGCCACGGTCGGAATCGATAACTTCAATCCCGTGTTTTTTTATTTCCGATTCACTCCACAGGATATTATTTTTATCGGATGTACTTCCGCATGTTATGACAGGTTTATGTTCGGTGAAGAGTATCACACTGTCGATTGCTTCCTCACGTCTTAAATCGCCAAGTCTGTTCTGAAGCATCCATGCATCTTCATATTCAGTTAATCCGATATCACATATCCAACAATGCTGCATTAATTCAGTCCTAAAAATTCTGTATTATGATATAAATACCCACAATAATAAATACGATCGACATCGCAATCTTGATGTATTTGTTAAATTTGGTGATGTTATTGATCCATCTGCCCACAAACTGGAATCCAAGAGCTATCAGTGCCCCGAAGACAACCACCGGAAGAGCCGTTCCAACAGCATAGAATACCGGAAGCACAACACCTCCTGATGTAGCGAATGCCATCGGAAGCAGCGCCATGAAGAAAAGAATAGCGCTGTATGGACAAAACGTGATACCCATGAACAATCCCATAATAAGCGATCCGATGTATCCCTTATCTTTGACTTTATCGATAACTTTATATGTGGTACCGCCTGAACCTAAGCTCAGTTTGTCAATAATAAGAAGCAGAATACCGGCTATGATGAAAACCGGACCCAGAATATATGTGCCGACAGTCTGAAGAAAATTCTGTATAGCAGGAGTGTCTAGTCCCAGCAAAATGATGATTCCGCCAAGTAATGACAGTGCTATAACACTTCCCAGCATATAGATCAGAGATGAAAACAGAGCTGCGCCTTTTTTAGTCGCATCACGACTGATATATGCCAGAGCAGCAACATTTGATGCCATGGTACACGGTCCCAATGCGGCAAGCAATCCGAAGCAAATTGCCGAAACAATCGGAAATGTGCTGTTAATTGCTATCATATGAAAGAAATCAGATAAGGCAGTCATTTGATTTATCCTTAGATCGCATTCAACGCATTATCAATTTCTCTATGCAGTGTATTGAAAAATTTCTGTTTTAACACTTCATTCTTGCCGGTTGTATCCGTATACATCCAGATTGTATTAACAGCTTTCCTGTTGCTTACACCATCTTTCCAGGTTGTAATGTAGAAAGAGTAAGCCGGGGAATCATATTCAGCCTGAATAGCAGAATTAGCAGAATCGGTAGTGTCATATTTTGCGAATGTAATTGTTCCGTCTGCAAGATATTTTTCGTAATCATTCATGATAGTGTCAATCCACTGTGATGCCAGATTAAGACAGAAACAGGCATCAGATTCATAGAAATATGTGATTTCAACACAATTATCCTTAGTGCCTGTAATGCCTGAAGCAGTATTGGTAGCTGTATTTGTTTGTGTTTTTGATGATGAACAGCCGACAACACATGACAAAACAGATATCAAAGCAATAAATACTACAAACAGCCTTTTCATGCCTCTATCCCCTCCGCTTTTCTGATGTATTTCAGTATTTCTTCTTTAGATGGCACTTTGCCATATGAAACAACTTTTTCATCGATAACCAGTGCAGGTGTACCAAGTACGGGATATGCCATGATCAATGACATATCACTGATGTGCGTCACCTGTGCATCAATGTTGTTTTCCTCAATTACTTCACTGACCAAACCGAAAAGTTTATTACATTTCGGACAACCGGTACCCAATACTTTAATGAACATAGATAATCACCTCACAAAAGATCCGAATAACAGACCTGATATAGTTCCGAACAGCGCCACGATACATACGTAAGACCAGGTACGTTTCCATCCCAGAACCTGTTTAATACCGAGAATACTTGGAAGAGAGAGCGACGGACCGGCCAAAAGAACTGCAACAACAGGACCGGCTGCCATACCCAGATCCATAAAGGCCTTGATAATAGGAACCTCAGTAAGAGTAGAGGTATAAAGGAATACTCCCGCAACACTTGCAATGAAATTAGCCGGGATCGTGTTGCTCCCGACCAGTGTCGAGACCCACTGCTCAGGAATAATGACTTTCAGCATACCGGCCAGGAAGACACCCAGGATCAACAACGGGAATATCCTTTTAACAAATCCCCATGTTTCCAGCATCCATGCCCTTAAATCTTCACGGTTGAACTTCATGACGAGAATGATCAGCAATACAGCAAATGAAATACCGAGAACGATCCACCATTTCTGAGTTGCTGAAATCAGAATGGCAAACAAAGATCCTAAAAGGCAAATGACAACTCCGCTTGATTTAACAGTGGGTGCTTCATCATAGTTATTAAACATAGATTCGTCTCTCATGACATCATCCTTACGGAATATCACTGACATAATCCAGCCGATAAGAATAGAACCAATAATTGCACCGACAGCTCTCACAGCACCGATATCATATCCAAGAAGGCGTGCAGAATACACAACAGCCATAACATTGATAGCCGGTCCGGAATACAGAAATGTAGTTGCAGGACCTATTCCGGCGCCTCTTTTATAGATACCTGCAAAAATGGGAAGAATCGTACATGAACAAACAGCTAATATGAACCCGCCGACGGAAGCTGCAAAA
>JAEEGH010002782.1_pt1 | contig 46710 bp, 41 predicted proteins | sample 9134181 | NCBI WGS metagenome assembly JAEEGH01 (sample SAMN16246544, study PRJNA631951) | gut metagenome | biome: gut microbiome; feature: rumen; material: DP-attached | host: Bos | place: Iran: Karaj | collected 2018-10
CATGGTTCTATCGTTTGTCAATGTTGTCCAAGTCATCATAGAGTTTTTGTAGATAAGCCTGTGCTTGTTTTACGAGTGTTTCACTATCAGTGCCAGTCTGCTGTGCTACCTTATTGGAGATGTTATCGTAAATAATCCTTCCGCTGTCGGTGGTTATGCCTATGGCATCGGGGAAGGTGAAAAAAGCAAAGTGAGGTGCAATAGGGTCAAGCAAATCCTTGGAATAGGTGAAGTCACTATGGTCTATGCCAAGCAATGCTAGTACGGTGGCTGCGATGTCTATCTGCGAACCTATCACGTCAAGCGACTCCTGTGCGTCAGCCTTGAAGTCTTCTATGGCACCGCCAGAAAGAATGAGAGGTACACGGAAACGCCATTGCTGATAGTTGTCGGCATTGGCAGGGTGGGCACCGAGATGATCGGGTACGATGACCACAAGGGTGTTGCGCCAGCAGGGTAGGGCTGCCAGTTGATTCATGAACCTGCCCAGACACTCATCGGCGTATGCAAAGGCGTTAAGTTCGGGAGACGACTTTATCTTATTATAATTTGGTACGTCAAAAGGCTCATGGCTGCTCTCTGTCATAATGCTGCGGTAGAAAGGCTTGCCGCTTCTGTCAGACTTGATGTCGGCAAGCATACGGTCAAATACCGGACCATCTGCAACGCCCCATTTACCAGTATGCAGTTTTTTAGGGAAGTCAACATCAGACACTATGTGCTGAAAGCCAGTGCCGACGAAATACGAGCGCATGTTGCTGTAGTTGATGTCGCCACCGTAATAGAATGTGGTGGAGTAACCCTTCTGTGCCAAAGAACTGGCAATGGAAGGCAATGAAGTACTCTTGCGCGGCATGTCCATCACGCTCATGGTAGGCTGTGCAGGCAGTGCGCTATGTATTGCCACCAAAGCCCTGTCGGTGCGGAAACTGTTGGCATAGAAGTTATGGAAATGCAAGCCATCGTCAGCCAACTTGTTCAGACAAGGAGTGACGCCGGGTATATGCATTATGGAGTCAGAGAAACTCTCAAGAGATATAAGGATGACATTATACCGCTTGGCTGTGGCGGAAGGCCTGAGTGCAGTGTGAGTCATCTTATGGAACAACGCCGTAGCCTCCTTGTTAGACATGAAGCGATATTTCGTTCCGATTTCTTCCTGATGCAATACAGATTCTATAAAACTGAATGCAGGATTGACAGCTGCATGATTCAAACGGATGTTTGTTGAGAAATAAACACTGCCGGTATGATTGGTACCCGTACCTACGCCACCACGAATAGGCAATATCAGCAATGCCGTAAGAACGAGGAGGATTAAAGAATTGAAGAATACTTTGCAAGTGAAGCGTCGCTGGGTATAGAGCGAACTGTTTGGTGTCCTGTATACAGACCGATTGTTACAAGACTCAGGTTTTGATATCTTGTGAAATACATAGTATATAAATGCTGCGAGAAGAATGACAGCAACAGGAGCGCATATGAGTTGCCATGTAGTCATGCTTGCCATGGCATCGGCAGGCGAAGTCCTTAGGTACATCAAAGGTGTGCTGTCAAGCGGGAACCCCCAATAGCCGTAAAGTCCTAGATTTGAAATGATAGCAAGGGAATATAGCAACGCGGTGACGATGAAATATCCATTCCAAACATATCGCAGTCCTTTTCCTTTGTACCATAATCTCACCAAAAGCATCAGCCCCGGCAACAAAGTAAGATAGCCTGCGATGGCAATGTCGAGCCTTAGTCCATGCCACATCATCGCCACACGCTCTGCCGCGCCTGCATCATTTAGCAGGGAACCATACATCAGCAGAAACGGCACCTTGCTCAATACTCCTACCAATGTCCAAGCGAGAAATACGCAAAAAAATATTTTATAAATATTCTTCAATCCTTCAATCCTTCAATTTTTCAATTTTTCAGTTTTTCAATTCTTCAATTCTTCAATTCTTCAATTCTTCTTACGCAGTGTCAGGCCGCCATGCGTTATCTTCAGCCATTCTTCCTTGGTACGTTTCCAACGGCGATGACTCCACAACCAATATGACGGAGCGCGCTTTATCGTTGCCTCAAGCATCTTTGAGTATTCACCCGTAAGCCAGAACTGCTCACACTTCTTCGGTTCTGTGGTGATGCGTTTGTACTCAGCAATGTAATAACCACGCTTGATGCGTCGCACGTCAAGGTAATAGACATCCATGTCGAGTTTCTGCATTATGCGCTCGGCACCGGTAAACCAAGGAGTTTCGTGATTAAGGAAATCGCTCCAATAGTAAATATTGTCCCAGAAAGGAGCCTGGTCCGCAATGAATCCTACAAGTATAGGCTTACCCTGACGACGATAATTCACCATGTATTTGATAGACTTGTCAGCAGTGATGTTAACACCGCCGAAGCGCTTACGTGTATAAAGCACCAGCTGGTCCGTAACGTAGTTTTCTAACGGATGATACAGCTGCGTACACAAACACAGATTTTTGTCTATCCATAGCGGCATACTGCTGATCCATTCCCAGTTGCCGTAATGACCGAGGAATACTCCGCATGATCTTCCGTTGCGGCATGATTCTTCAAGTAGTTCTATGCCCTTGAACTTCATGCGGCGTTTCATTTCTTTCTCTGAAATAGAGAAATACTTCACGCTCTCGACAAGCAGGTCGCAGAAATGAGTGTAATAGCGTCGTTCTATCATCCAGCGCTTCCGTGAAGATAGTTCTGGGAACGACGTCTTTATGTTTTCATGCACTACCTTACGTCGGTAACGTATGATATAAAACAAAAATACTGACGCTATACTCGCCAAGCTATGCAGAAACCACAGTGGCAAGTGTGACACCAACCACCATACTCCAAAGAGAATGTAATATGCAGTCTGCTTCAGTTTATGAAATCTTTCTTTGTTATAGCTCATTACTCCGTTTATTATATATATCAAAACGAGATTAAGCTGTGTTTATTGTGAAACTGAGGCTGTTTTTAAAAAAATATAAGCACTTCGCCAAAAATATCGGTAAGATTTAAGGCTTATTGAAAAAAAATATGTAAATTTGCAGAATAGAATATATTCTTACGGATGGTATCATACGATTTAAAACAGTTACAGCAAAAGATATTAGGAAACCTGAGCGTCGTACACGAAGTGTGCGAAAAGCATAACCTGCGCTATTATCTGTGGGCAGGTACCATGCTCGGTGCAGTGCGCCATAAAGGTTTCATACCATGGGATGACGACATTGACATTGCAATGCCACGCAAGGACTATGAGGCGCTTATAGCGCATGCCAAAGAATGGCTGCCGGTTCCGTACGAGATAGTTTCATACGAGACAGACAGGGATAACTATCCGCTTCCATTTGCGAAACTGCAGGATGCAAGCACTACGCTTATAGAACGCTCACATTTGAGCTATCTGGGAGGTGTGTATATTGACATATTCCCACTTGATGGCATGTGCAACGGAAAACTGCGTCGCCGTTGGCACTTCATGAAATACCAATGGTATAAGAAGGCTCTGTACTTCGTACACAGGGATCCTTACCGCCATGGTCATGGTGCCAGTTCATGGTTGCCGCTGTTGTGCCGAAAGGTATATACCATGCAGGAGTTGCAGGAAAAGATGAAACGACTGCAGACAGAATTTGACTATGAAGATTCGGCTTTGGTGGTTGACCATGACGATGGCCTGAAAGGCGTGATGCCGAAGGAAATCCTTGGCACGCCGACGTTGGTGGAGTTTGAAGGACGGCAGTTCTGCGGAGTGGAACAGGCGCATACATACCTCAGCAAGAAATATGGCGAATACATGGTGATTCCAGACGGCGAGCACCAGAGGCAGCATAATTTTAACTATTTGGATTTAGAAAAAGGTTACAATAATGCATAGTTCATAATGCATAATTCATAATGCATAATTTTGTTCGATGTGCAGCGGTTTAGCCACAACAACTCATTTTTATGATTCGCAATTGTTCGGTATGCAGCAGTTTAGCTGCTGCAACTCACAACTCATAATTCACCACTTGTAAATGGTATCCTTCGTAACTATTAACTATAACACGGCCACGCTGACGCTTCAATGCGTACGGTCTATTTTATCTCACGCGGCATTGCAAGGCAGCGAGATAATCATTGTGGACAATGCTTCAGCTGCTGATGACAGGGAAATGCTGGTGAAGTCGTTGCCAGAGGGGTGTCGGCTGATTTGCAGCAGACAGAACTTAGGCTTCGGCGCGGCAAATATGCTTGGGGCGAACTTTGCCGGGGGTGACTATCTGTGTTTCATCAACAGCGATGTGTTGTTGCCGGAGGACTGCGTCACTCCTTTGACGGATTACCTCGCGGAGCATCCTGACATTGGCTGTATCACACCGCAACAGTATAATAAGGAAGGGCAGTTCGTCAGATCCTTTAATCATGAGAACGGTGTCATCACCGAGATTATACCGAAGGGATTACTGGAGAAATGTTTCCCATATCGTTATCCGTCGCGTAAGAAACTGCATAGCGAGCCATTCACCGCACACCACATCAACGGTGCTTTTATGCTCTTTCCAGCTGACGTATTCTGGCAGTGCGGCGGGTTCGACATTAACATCTTCCTGTATGGCGAGGAATATGACGTTGCCATGCGTTTAGGGCGCATAAGCAAACGTTGTGTAGTGGATCCTACGCATAGGTTTATCCACCTGCAAGGACAAAGCGCAAGGAAAGCGAGGAGCAAGACCAAGCGTGAGGGGTATATATCAGACTTATACACGTATCAGAAGTATCATGGCAACTTCATGTATCTGCTCTACAAATTAGTTATCCTGTTGAAACTGCTGCCACACTTTCACGACTGGTATGCCATACCCGCGATACTCTGTGGCAACACTCTGAGCCGGTCTATGCGTCATGACGTGAACATTTTCGTTAAGCCAGAAGAGCAATGACAAGCTTGCTTGATCATTGCCTTGGCGAGAAAAGGTGCATGAATATGAACGTTTTCGTTAAGTCAGAAGAGCAACTATGAACTATGAACTATGAACTGTGAACTATTTGAAAGGTGGTGGTGCATATATTTCAGGCATACACGTAAGAATAGCAAACTTGCATATTACTTACGCGGTGGGCTGATGCTGCTTACTCCGCGCTGGTTGTGCAGACTGAGGAAACAACGTCTGTTCAGGAAGTTCCAGCGAATGTCAGACAATGAGAAACGCCTTATTACGGAAAGGGTAAATTATTACTGCAATCCCGTAATACCTGCCAGTATTCCGGCGGATGCACCAAGGATAGGAGAAATGACCCTGAGGCACCGTGTGAAGTTCAATGGAGGAAAGATGAACAGTGTCTATTTCTTTGATTCATACGAGTACTCACGCTGTTTCCCGAAAGACAAGCAGTGGTTATTCTTCGGAGGCGACTGCAACTATAACTTTCCGCAGCCCGTTATAACTAAAGCACGACTTATTGCTCCTAACGGCGACACTAACAACAATGTGTTGCTAAATATGGACAAGGTGCGCCACTTCACATGGATTTATGATCCATTCAAATGGGAGGAGAAGAATGGCATGGTACTTTTCCGCGGAGATGCCACGGGGAAACCGGCGAGGCAGCGTTTCATACGGATGTGGCAGGAGCATCCTATGTGCGATATTGAAAGCACGGGCAAAATGGCACTGTATGACCACTTGAAGTATAGATATATCATGGCTCTGGAGGGATATGACGTGGCATCAAACCTTAAATGGGTGATGTCAAGCAACTCTGTGGCTGTGATGCCCAGGCCTACGTGCGAGACATGGTTCATGGAGGGAAAACTGATACCTGACTATCACTACATAGAGATAGCCCCCGACTTTCATGACCTGATAGAGAAGATAGAGTATTATGAGGGGCATCCCGATGAGGTAAAAGCCATAGTATGTCATGCTCATGAATGGATACGTCAGTTCCAAAATAAGCAACGGGAGGATATTATATCGCTCATGGTGCTTGACAAATATTTCAAAACTATCGAAAAATAATATATAGAGAAATGAAAATAACAGATTGTCCATGGGAATTAAGTAATCTAAGAAAAAAAACTATAGAGATTACTATCGAGAATAATGATGTGTGTAATAAAGAATTGCTTTCGCAAATATATGAGGATTATGATTATGTTGTGGTCAAAGTTCCCATGCATATGATTGATTTTAATTATACGTTATCATCCTTAGGATTTGTAATCATGGAAGTTCAGCATAATATTCATAGCGATTTAGGGACTATTGATGCTTCGAATTATGCATCTATATATGAAAACATTACATTTGAGCAGGTTACTACAGAAGAACAAATGTGTGAACTGGAAAAACTTATAACACAGAATATGTTCTCCTGCGATCGTATAACATTAGATAAGAAATTTGGCAAGGTTGTTGGACGTAATAGATATGTAAATTGGATACTCAATAATTTTGGTTCAAAAATGGCAGATATTGCATTGGTTCTATATCAAGGTCATAAAGTTGGATTTATGATGTACCAAATATGTAATGGAGTCTTTCATCTTATTTTGAATGGTCTATTTGAGAATTTTCAAGGCAAGCATTTAGGAATAATCACTCCTTTGTCTCCATATATATTCTGTAAAAAGAAATCTTGTGACGTTAATATAGTGAAAACAAGCATTTCGTCAAATAATATCCCGGTTGTAAAACTTTATAATAAGCTAGGTTTTATTCTTGATAGTCAAACTTATGTATTTGTGAAACATAATTAAAGCAACAGGTATGATATCATTTAACAAACCATTCCTTACTGGTAAAGAAACTCATTATATGTATCAAGCAGTCTATACTGGGAAATTATCGGGTAATGGAGTATTTACAAAAAAGTGTCAGAAGTTTTTTGAGGACAGGTATGGATTCAAAAAATGTATCTTGACTACTTCTGGCACGGATGCACTGGAAATGGCAGCCATACTGTGTGATGTGAAGCCGGGCGACGAGGTCATTGTGCCGTCTTATACATTCGTGTCGTCTGCTTTGGCTTTCGTGCGTCAGGGAGCAAGAATTGTGTTTGCGGACAGTTGCAGCAATAATCCTAATATCGACCCTGATAAGCTTGAAACACTTGTTACTCCCAAGACGAAAGTAATCGTTCCTGTCCACTATGCGGGAATAGCCTGCGACATGGACAGAATTATGGATATTGCCGACCGTCACGGTATCTTCGTGGTGGAGGATGCCGCGCAGGCTGTTGATTCTTACTATAAGGACAGGCCACTCGGCGGTATTGGTCACTTCGGCTGTTTCTCTTTCCACGAGACAAAGAATGTCACTGCCGGCGGTGAGGGCGGTATGCTTTGCGTCAACGACGAACGTTTCGTTCGCCGTGCCGAGATAATATGGGAGAAAGGCACCAACCGCGCGGAGTTCTTTCGTGGTATGGTGAATAAATATGGTTGGGTGGATACTGGCTCCTCATTCCTGCCCGCTGAGATAAACAGTGCTTTCCTATTGGCTCAGTTGGAGAATCTTGATGACATACAATCTCGCCGGAAAGCTATATGGCAGCAGTATTATGACGGTCTGAAACCTCTTGAAGAAAGAGGGTGGCTTGTACTACCGCAAATTCCAGACTATGCCACGAATAATGCCCACATGTTCTATGTCGTTTGTCGTAATATTGATGAACGGACACAGCTGATAGCATATATGAGAGAACATGAGGTGTATATGGCATTCCATTATTTGAGTCTTCATTTAAGTGACTATTATAAAAGTGTAGAGGCAAATATTCCACAGTTGCCAAACTGTGACAGGTATGCAGACTGTTTGGTCAGATTACCTATGTATTTTGAATTACAGGATAGTGATATCTATACAGTGATTAATCTTATAAAAGATTTTTATCATGTCTGAAAAATTACCAAGCATACTCATCATATCTGCTACAAATCCTATTGCTGCAAATGGGATTTTTGCCTTGAATTATTATAATGCACTTAAAAAATTTGGATATAATGTGGACTTCCTTACGAAATGTCGTGTAAAAGGGCATCCTGAGTTTGATTATATCTTGGATATGACGAAGTGGCCAAATTGCATAAGGTATAAGTTAAATAAAAGAAAAAATAACTTTTGGAGAAGGAATGATTTTTCACAAAAAGGAAATCACGCTTTTGATTATTCTTATGAGGACAATCCACCTGTTCCAGTAGAAGTTGTACTTAAACATATAAAAAAACAATATGATATTGTATATATTATTTTCTGGAGTGAGATGCTATCATATAGAACCATAAAGGCTATATATGACAAGTTACATTGTCAGATACATTTGTGCTGCGTTGATAACCAGCCGATAACAGGAGGATGTCATTTTATTAATGGATGTCAGCGGCTGAGTGTAGGGTGTGGTTACTGCCCTGGCTTAATTGATGGTGGTGAGAATGATTTTACACATTATAATATAGAATACAGAAAAAAAGTATTTGCGGAAGTTCGCCCTATTGTCTTCGGGAATACTCATATGCAGTTGATATATAGGCAGTCGGAATTGTTGAGGAAATACAATCGTTTGGAAACAGTGTATCCATTGGTAGATAACGAACATTTCTACGATATAGATAAAAAGAAGGCTCGTCAGGTATTAAATATGCCACGTGACAAGAAGTTTATTTTGTTTTTCGGTGCTACTCTTTTGACAGAGGAACGGAAGGGCATGAAGTATCTTCTTGAGGCTTTGAATTTATTTTATAATAAGTTAGAAGAGGAACAGCGCAGGGGGGTACTTGTCGTAATAGCTGGGTATAATGCGGATGAAATACGAAAACACATAAAGTTTGATGTGAAGATTGTGGGGTTTGTCTCGTTAGAACAATTACCATTGTATTATGCGATGGCAAATGTCTATCTTTCTCCTTCGATAGACGATGCGGGACCGTCAATGGTGAATCAGAGTCTTTCTTGTGGTACGCCGGTGGTCGCTTTTAATATAGGTACCGCCCTTGACATGATACAAGGTGAGAATACAGGATATTGTGCTCAACTGCGTGACACGGATGATTTCGCAAATGGTATTATTTCAATATATAACAGTTCGCCAGATAAATATAAGGAAATGTGTGTTGAGTGCAGACGTATAGCTGTAGAAAGAACATCGGATGAGGCTTTTGCGAAAGATTTCCTACGTATATACAAAAAATATCAAAATGCTGAGCGTTGATTGGTTATTTGCGTAGCACACCATAATACAGGAACTTTCCAATGATATCTAATCTTATGGAAAATGAAACTCTTCTTTCCTTTTGGAGTTCTAACATCATTTTGAAAGCATCGGTGATATTGTCGGTGTTCCAATACTTGTATTTGACGTATTTCTTTATAGACCTTTCAATGACCTGTTTCTCCTCAGGTGTGTAATCAGTAATGTCAGATTTTTGTTTTTTTATAATACTTAGCAGAGTCGCGTCCTTGCTTATTCTTTTCTTTAATAACCATTCAGCTTTCTCAGATAAAGATTCTAAATCTTTAGCGTCAAGGTTTATTCCTCTCTGCAATGGAAGACTGTCTTCCCATTTTTTTAGGAATATTTCAAGGTTTGCATAAAATTCTGTACTGAATACTCCTGGTGAATCATGCTCAATGATAATGTCATCACAAATCATCACTTTCTTTCCAGACATGACAGCCTGCATGCTGATGTCGACGTCATATAGATGAAATCCTTTGAATGTGTTCTCATCGAATGATATTTCTGTGAATAAAGATTTGGGAATACAGAACCATAGTCCGTCAATTGCGGCTACTTCTGTCAACTTGGATGTAGGAATATGACTAATGGGGCTTACTGTATGTCTTGCTGGTATCTCCAGTGTGGTTAGTCCATTCATCAGGAAACCGTTGAAATATGGACACATTCTGATATCCCCTTTACGTGGGACTAAGTTAGAACCAGCTACGCCTAATATGCCTATTTCTTTATCTTGTAAATATTCCTGCACCTTGGCTCCCCATTTGTCTGTATGGAAGTGTAAATCCTCGTGCATGAAGCACAATACATCTCCTTTCGCACGCCTGACACCCTCGTTATATGCACTATATATAGAATAATGATGTTGTGAATTGTCTATGTGTACTATTTCATATCCGGTGCCAATGGTCTGGTCTATATTCTTTATTAGACTATCAGAAAGGTGATCGTATTTAGAACAGATTATAAGTGAAATCATAATCATAAGATTGTATTTTACCTGTAGTTTATACTTCTTGTTTCATTACATTCCTTGTTTTTGTTATCCATAGGGCAAGGAATTAGTCATATGTTTCATCATAATAACCATGTATTTTCTCTCCGAAATCACATTTATTTTACAACTGCTGCATGTCATACAGACGTTTGTAGTAGCCGTTCTTGGCTATCAGTTCGTCGTGCTGACCGCGCTCCACTATCTCACCTTCGTAAAGTACGTATATCTCGTCTGCATTCTTGATGGTTGACAAACGGTGGGCTATTGCTACCGTGGTGCGGCTCTTCATCAGTCGCTCCAAGGCCTCCTGCACCAGTCGCTCTGACTCTGTGTCAAGGGCTGATGTTGCCTCGTCAAGTATTAAGATTGGTGGATTCTTGAGTATGGCACGGGCTATGCTGATGCGCTGGCGCTGACCACCTGACAGACGACCTCCGCGGTCACCGATCATGGTGTCGTATCCATTTTCACTCTCCATTATGAAGTCATGGGCATTGGCTATCTTTGCAGCCTCGATCACCTGCTCCATGGTCGCGTTCTCCACACCGAATGTAATGTTGTTGTAGAACGTATCATTAAAGAGTATTGCCTCCTGGTTTACGTTGCCTATGAGCTGGCGCAGGTCACTGATGCCAACCTCACGGATGTCCTTGCCGTCAATGAGTATTTGGCCACTGCTTACGTCATGGTAGCGTGGTATGAGGTCAACAAGCGTTGATTTGCCAGAGCCAGACTGCCCAACGAGGGCGATTGTCCTGCCTTTCTCTACGGTGAGGTTGATGTGTTTCAGCACATCGTGTCCCTCTGTATAGTGGAAACTTACGTCTTTAAGCTCCACCTTGTTGCTGAAATCGCCTATCAACTTAGGTGTGGCAATCTCTTTTATAGGATTTTCAGCCTTCAATATAAAATCGATGCGATCCATTGAGGCAAGTCCCATTGGTACCTGATACAGCGCTCTGGTGAACTCCTTCAGGGGGTTGATGACACTATAGAGTATCACCATGTAGAAAATGAAGGTAGAGGCATCGATAAGGTGTGAACCGGTAAGTATCAGCCAGCCGCCGAAGAGCAGCACTATCACAATGATGACGGTGCCGAGGAACTCTGACATGGGATGAGCCAGTGACTGGCGCATACTGACGGTAACGACAGACTTGCGGTACTTGTCGTTGATTTCCTCAAAGCGTTGCGTCATCTTGTGTTCGGCTATGAAGGCCTTGATGATGCGCAGGCCGCCAAGCGTCTCGTCAAGCTGTGACAGCAAATCGCCCCACAATGTCTGGGCCTCAGTGCTCTGTGCTTTTAAGCGCTTGCTTACTTGTCCCATGATGATGCCTGCCAGCGGTGCCACTACTATTACGAATACGGTGAGCTGCCAGCTAACGAATATCATTGTGGAGAAACAAACGACGATTGCTATTGGATGGCGTATCAGCATGTCGATGGAACTCGTCAGCGAACTCTCCACCTGGGCTACGTCTGCGCTCATGCGTGCAACGATGTCGCCGCGTCTTTCTGATGAGAAGAATGCAAGCGGCAGGCTGAGCACCTTTCTATATACCTCCATGCGAATGTCTTTCACTATGCCGGTGCGTAGTGGCAACATTACCGATAGAGATGCGAAATATCCCAATGTCTTCAGCGCTGTCATTATGGTAAGTCCGGCTCCCATCAGACAAAGAGTGTAGAATGCGCCGTGCTGCCCCATAAGTTCCTGCACGTAGGCATAGCCGTTGTTTACGAGCAGGTCTTTGTCAAGGGTTGACCATGTCCACTCCTTGTAGTGATAAACCTTTTGGTCTATTTGGAAGAGGATGTTTAGTATCGGAATCAATACGACGAACGAGAATACGTTCATCAGTTGTGCGTACAAGTTCAGTATGACAGACCATACGAGATATATCTTGTATGGCATGAGATACCGCTTCATTATTTGGAAAAATTGTTTCATACTTAAATGCAAAGTTACGTTTTTTTTATTAATTGACAAAAAAACTTTGTTGTTTTTTTATCATAAAGGTTATTATGATGCTTTGTTCTTTCATATTTTAGGAAAAAAGAATACTTTTGCCGTATGAAATCTCAATAATTATTGTGTTGATGGAGAATACACCGATGAAAATAGAAAACTTCAAGGCAGAGTACTCGGAAGAAGGCTTGAAGGAAAAACTCTCGAAGATTGCGCGCAAGGCAGGTATAAAGGTAGTGTATGCCGTGCTTGTGGCATATTATGCCGTGCAGTCGGATGCTATGTCGTTGAAAGACAAGGCGAGATTGTATGGCGCATTGGGCTATTTCATACTACCGGTAGATCTTATACCTGATTCCTTGCTGGGTATGGGCTACGGTGACGATATGGCAGCCCTGATGTATGTGCTTCATGTGGTAAGCGACAATATCACCCCAGAGGTAAAGCGGAAAGCAGAGGAGCGTCTTCGTTCGTGGTTCGATGTCCCGTTTGAGGCACCGGAATTTTAGATATCAGTTGACTGGTCAAATGAAATGGCCGCACTTTCGCGTTTAAACAGACATGTGAATGCTTTTGAAAAGTAAATGTATAATGCGTAAGGTGTTAAGTGTGCAGAGTTGATATATGATAAGAAATCAACTCTTTTTGTTGTGTGTGAAAGGTAAAAAATCGCAGAGATGGTTGATAATCCAAATAATTTTAGTACCTTTGCACCGCTTTTTGAATTTTTGTAGATTCAGGGCAATAGTTACACATTAATTAAATAAAACAAAATGATGAATCATTACGAAACCGTTTTCATTTTGACTCCCGTTTTGTCTGATGATCAGGCAAAGGAAACGGTCGCTAAGTTCACAAAGGTGCTGACAGACAACGGCGCTGAGATTCTGAACGAGGAGGCTTGGGGACTCAAGAAGATGGCTTATGCTATTGACAAGAAGTCAACAGGTTTCTACAACCTCGTTGAGTTCAAGGCAGAGCCAGAAGTAATCGCAACTCTCGAGACAGCTTATCGCCGTGACGAGAAGGTAATCCGTTTCATGACTGTCAAGCTTGACAAGTACGCATCTGCATATGCAGAGAAGCGTCGTAACAAGCTTGCTAAAAAAGAGGAGGCTTAAACTATGGCAGAGAACAATTCAGAAATCCGTTATCTGAACGCACCGGCAATTGACACTAAGAAGAAAAAGTATTGCCGTTTCAAGAAGAGTGGTATCAAGTACATCGACTACAAGGATCCTGAGTTCCTGAAGAAGTTCCTTAACGAGCAGGGCAAGATTCTTCCACGTCGTATCACCGGCACTTCTCTGAAGTATCAGCGTCGTGTGGCGCAGGCTGTAAAGCGTGCTCGCCAGATCGCACTGCTTCCATACGTAACCGATTTGATGAAGTAATTTAAAAAAGGAGGATTACACAATGGAAATTATACTGAAAGAAGATATCATCGGTCTTGGATACAAGAACGACATAGTAAATGTTAAGTCTGGTTACGGTCGTAACTACCTCATTCCTACAGGCAAGGCTGTCATCGCTTCTCCTTCTGCAAAGAAGGTGCTGGCTGAGAACCTGAAGCAGCAGGCTCACAAGCTCGCTGCAATCCTTGCTGCTGCAGAGAAGGAAGCTGAGAAGCTCAACGGCGTTTCTGTTGAGGTTGAGGCTAAGGTTTCGGCTACAGGTGTGCTCTATGGTTCAGTTACTTCAGCTACTGTTGCTGAGGAGCTTGCTAAGAAGGGCATTGAGGTTGACCGCAAGCGCATCGTTATGAAGGACATCAAGACCGTAGGTGAGTATGCCGCTACAGTGGTATTCCACAAGGAAGTTAAGGTTGAGATTCCTGTAACTGTACTCGCAGAGGGCAACAGCGCCGCTCAGGAGGCTGCTCCTGCAGTGGAGGAGGCTCAGGCAGAGGTTGCTGAGGCAACTGAGGCTGCAGAGTAAAAAGCATTTTAGCTGATAAGCAAAAATAAAGACAAGGTCCCGATTACCTCACTCTTGCGAGTGACGGTGACTGGGACTTTTTGCTTTTTAGTACATAACAAAACCATAAAACTACTTACTTAAAGAAAGAAAAACAAAATGAAAGCATTCGTATTTCCTGGACAGGGTGCCCAGTTCACGGGTATGGGTAAGGATCTCTATGAGAGTAATCCTAAGGCAAAAGAACTTTTTGACAAGGCAAACCAGATTCTCGGTTTTGAGATTACCAAGATAATGTTTGAAGGTACAGCAGAAGAACTGAAGCAGACAAAGGTAACGCAGCCTGCTGTGTTCCTTCATTCTGTAATCTCTGCTATTTGCCTTGGTGATGATTTCGACGCAGAGATGACGGCAGGTCACTCTCTGGGTGAGTTCTCAGCTCTTGTGGCAGCAGGTGCATTGTCATTCGAAGATGGTCTGAAGCTCGTCTCAAAGCGTGCTATGGCTATGCAGAAGGCCTGTGAGGCGGCTCCGTCAACAATGGCTGCAATCATCGGATTGTCAGACGACGTGATAGAGAAAGTATGTGCAGAGGTATCTTCAGAAGGTAACATTGTGGTGCCGGCAAACTATAACTGCCCTGGTCAGCTTGTTATCTCTGGTAACATTGACGCTGTCAATGCTGCTTGTGAGAAACTGAAAGAAGCTGGTGCAAAGCGTGCACTCGTTCTGCCTGTGGGCGGAGCGTTCCATTCTCCACTTATGCAGCCAGCCAAGGACGAGTTGCAGGCTGCCATTGAGGCAACAGAGTTCAGCAACCCGCGCATACCTGTATATCAGAATGTTGATGCAAAGGCACACACTGATGCCAACGAGATAAAGCAGAACCTCATAGCACAGCTCACAGCTCCAGTTAAGTGGACCTACGAGGTTAAGCAGATGATGGCAGACGGAGCTACAGACTTTGTTGAGTGTGGACCAGGCAAGGCCCTTCAGGGTATGATACTGAAGATTGCCAAGGGCGTAGAAGGTATATCAATCAGCGGAATTAACTGATAGTTATACCAGCGTAAAATAATGATATCAGTAGATATATAACATATAGACAATGGTTTGCATTTAGTCGTTCAGACTAATGCAAACCATTGTTATTTATATAATGACTTAAACAATAAATAGTGCGATACTTCTTATTATATATAACTATCCTTACCAGTATCACGGTGTCCTTTGCGCAAGGCAGCGTTACAAAGCCAAAGGCAAACGAGATAGGATTTGCCAGACATTTTGCAACGGATTATCTCGAGGCACGCGGGGTGAATGTCAGTAATATAAACTTCATACTGGAGGAATATACCGAACGGTTGTTCTTCTTTAACGATATGGCTGCCAATGCCTTTATACTCATGGCACGTGAGGAGTATGCGGATTCCTTGAGCGACAGGGTGCTTGCATTCTCAATAGGCGTACCTCACTCCAAGGCACGTGATACGGAGACCTTCATGCACTTGTTTAGCTATTACGATAAGTTGATAAGTGACATCTACAGCGGTGAACTGCCCAAAGAAAACAGATTCCAAGTGCAGCCACTGAGGATTAATCCTATGCTTTATACCATTCGTTGGACACAGTTGGCTTTAGACGGAAGCTGTGTCGGACAGAATGAAGATGTGAAATATGGCTGCGGACCGGTGGCACTGGGGCAGCTGATGAAGTATCATCAATGGCCGGACAAGACATCTGGCACATTCAGCTATAGAGACAAGTCTGGCAGACTGCAGAGTGTGAACATGGATCGTGTGTCTATAGATTGGACGAATATTCCGAACTATATTCAGAGAAACACCAAGAAAGACACACGCATCAACCAACTCATGGAGATGATAGGAAAAGCAGTTAAGGCGGACTATGGTCATAATGAGACGTCTTCATCTTCATTTTATTTCAAGAGAGCCTTGGTGGAAAACTTCGGTTACTCGCCAAGGATGTATCTTGTTGACAAGCATGAAACAGATGAGACGGCAATCGTCACGTTGATACGTGAAGAACTTGAGCATGGCAGACCAGTCATACTTACAGGCGGAAACCACGTCTTTGTCTGCGACGGAGCCTATGACGACTTCCTGCATCTCAATATGGGGTGGGGCGGTTCGTATGATGGATGGTACCGCTTTCCTATAGTGAGGACGTCAACGAGTAAGTATTCTTTCATAGACACAGCCTTGCTCAATATTGCATCGCGGGAGGGTACAGGACTGACGAGAAGTATAACGCTCGATGAAGCCGGAAAACTGGCAACGGTGCTGAGTGCGGAAGAGTGTGCCAATATATCCGACCTTACCATAAAAGGGAAAATCAACGGTGATGACATCAGAATCTTGCGTAGGATGGCAGGGGGTGTGGAACCGTGCGACACGTTTTCATGGTTTGGTGTACTTGCGAGGCTCAACCTTGCAGAAGCAGAGATAGTGCGAGATACCGTGCCTTATGTCAGCACCAATTCAAGATATTATGATTTCAGCAAGAGAACTAGAGAAGATATAATAGAATATCAGATGTTCGCAAAATGCGACAATCTGGAAAGTGTGGTGCTTCCGGTAAATACGTTCTCTATAGGCAACTACGCTTTCTGGCATAATACAAGAATAAAGGAAATTACCATTCCATCGTTGGCAAAGGTTTCTGCTACCAGTTTCAGCGACTGCACTTCGTTGGAAAAGATAAGAATATGTTTGGATTCTCCTTTGCTGGAAATATTGAATGATTCAGACAAGAAAGAAAAATTATTCGCGAATTGTCATCCGGCAATAAAGGTGGATATAGACACAACCCTTGAGACACATGCAGCAGCCAAGACGAGATATGTCGAGCAGCAGGTATCGGAGAGGAAAGATTCTGCTAAGCGGTCGGAAAGGCAAGCTGGGAAAGAGTCGGACAAGCAAGGCATGAATTATCAGCAGGGGACAAAGATAATCAGCCGTTACAAGATGGTAAATGGAAAGAGAAAACTGATAAGTCGCAAGGTAGTACCTGCGGAATAAAGGTAGAAAGAAAAGTTCGGTAAATTAAATTAGAGTGATTTTTATTTGCATATTTAAAATAAAAAAAGTAACTTTGTCGCTGTAATACCCCAATGGGAATGTTAGATGGCTATACCGTACATACCTTTATAATCATAAAATAATATAACATGAACGACAAGATTCTTATTTACCAAGTCTTAACCCGTCTCTATGGCAACCGTAATGTTAACCGTAAGGAAAACGGTACGATAGAGGAGAATGGTACGGGTAAATTCAAGGACTTTAATGCAAAGACGCTGAAGCATATACGCGAGATGGGATTCTCTCATATATGGTTCACTGGTGTCATACGCCATGCCACGCAGACTGACTATACCAAATATGGAATCCCTGCGCAGCATCCTGCAGTAGTGAAGGGTAGGGCCGGCTCCCCATACGCTATATGCGACTACTACGATGTAGATCCGGACCTTGCGGTGAAGGTTGACAAGCGCATGGAGGAGTTTGAGGCAATGATAGCTCGCGCCCATAAAGCAGGGCTGAAGGTGATAATGGACTTCGTGCCAAATCATGTAGCGCGCCAGTATAAGTCGGTGGTAAAGCCGAGGGGGGTGAAAGACCTCGGAGCCAATGACAATAGCGACGAAGGCTTTAATCCGCAAAACAACTTCTATTATTGTCCGGGCTGTAAGTTTGAACCGCAGTTCGATGTGCAGGGTTATGAGGAATATCCAGCAAAGTCAACAGGTAACGACCACTTTGACCCACATCCGGGAATGAACGACTGGTATGAGACGGTGAAACTCAACTACGGTGTGGATTACTATACGCATTACGGCCACTTCAATCCAATCCCTGACACATGGAACAAAATGACCGACATACTACTGTTCTGGGCAAAGAAGGGCATCGACGGTTTCCGCTGCGACATGGCAGAGATGGTGCCTGCGGCGTTCTGGGCATGGGCTACAGACAAGGTGAAATATCGTTATCCTGACATAATATTCATAGGAGAGGTGTATAATCCTGCCGAATATCGCAACTATATACACTCGGGTTTTGACTATCTGTATGACAAGGTGGGGATGTACGACACCATGCGCAACGTGATATGCGGCAATGGCAGCGCAAGTTTCATAACGGGAGCATGGCAATCTACAGACGATATATCACGTCACATGCTTTATTTCCTTGAGAATCATGATGAACAGCGTGTGGCATCCGCTTTCTTTGCCGGTGATGCAAGAAAAGGCATACCGGGACTCGTGGCGTCGGTGTTGATGCGCTCTAATCCGTTTATGTTGTATGCCGCTGAGGAGTACGGCGAGAAAGGCATGGACAAGGAGGGCTTCAGCGGTGTTGACGGTAGGACTACTATCTTCGACTACTGGAGCATAGATACCTTGTGCAGGGCTGCCGACGGTACGCTGAGCGATGATGAGCAATATATATATACAATGCACGAGAAGGTGTTGCAGATAGCCCGTAAGGAGAAAGCCATTGACGGTGATTTCTATGACCTGATGTATGCCAACCCTTGGTCAGACAAGTTTGATAATAACCGCCTGTTTGCCTTCCTGCGCAAGAAAGACAAGGATATACTGCTTGTGGTGTGCAACTTCAGCGACCACGTGGCGGACATAGACGTCAATATACCGGCGCATGCCATGCGGACGCTGTCAATAGCGGAAAAGGCATATAAGGCAAAGGATTTGCTTACCGGAGAGCAGCAGACGTTGCAACTACAAGAAAATGGTAAGGTTAGTATGACGGTGCAGGCTTACGGAGCAAGAATATGGAAATTGTAGCGTAAAGCGATAAAAAACGAGAAACATATGGTGTTTCTCGTTTTTTTTTTGTAACTTTGCACTCGCAAATCAGAGACGTGCGCCAATCTTCGATAGACTCGCACTATTTGCTTCGTGCGCGCTCGTGCACTCGCAAATCAGAGACGTGCGCCAATCTTCGATAGACTCGCACTGTTTGCTTCGTGCGCGCTTGTGCACTCGCAAGGGAATAACAAACACAGCTTAAAAAATATAAGTGGGTTATGTTTACTCGCTTTGTTATATTTTCGAGTTTATGTCAATGGCATGGAGCCTGTTTGTTAGTAGCATAGAGGACTATGTTGACTATGAAACTGCCAGTATGCCATGATGAAAAGCGAAAAGACGGCGAGATGACTCAACCCATAAATAACTAATCAACTGCGGTGGGAATTAATAAGACCCATCTATAATAAATGGAAAAAGTAATACTTACTGGTGACCGTCCCACTGGTCGCCTTCACATCGGACACTACGTTGGTTCGCTTCGCCGACGCGTAGAACTGCAGAACTCTGGCGAGTTCGACAAAATCTTCGTTATGATAGCCGACGCACAGGCGTTGACAGATAATTTTGATAATCCGGAGAAAGTACGTCAGAACATCATAGAGGTAGCGCTCGACTATCTCTCTGTAGGCCTTGATCCTGAGAAGACCAATATCTTCATACAGTCTGCAGTGCCAGAGCTTACCGAACTGTCGTTCTATTACATGAACCTCGTCAGCGTGCAGCGCCTTCAGCGTAATCCTACCGTAAAGACTGAGCTTGAGATGCGTAAGTTTGAGGGTGGTACACCTACAGGCTTCTTCTGCTATCCTATCTCACAGGCTGCGGATATCACCCTCTTCAAGGCAACGACCGTGCCGGTAGGTGAGGACCAGAAGCCTATGCTTGAACTGACCAACGAGATAGTGCGCCGCTTCAACCATATCTATGGCGGCGACGTTCTGGTGGAGCCGAAGATATTGCTGCCTGACAATCAGGCGTGCATGCGCCTGCCTGGTACTGACGGTAAGGCAAAGATGTCTAAGTCGCTCGGTAACTGCATATACCTTTCTGATACAGCCAAGGAACTGAAGAAGAAGGTGAATTCTATGTTTACCGACCCACAGCACCTGCAGATAGAAGACCCAGGACACCTGGAGGGCAATACGGTATTTACATATCTTGATGCTTTCTGCGAAGACAAGGACTTTGCTGAGTTCTTGCCTGAATACAAGAACCTTGACGAGATGAAGGCACACTATACGCGTGGCGGATTGGGCGACGGAACATGTAAGAAGTTCCTCTACAACGTGCTCAACTCTCGCTTTGAGCCTATTCGTGAGCGCCGTCACTACTGGGAGCAGCGCATACCTGAGGTGTATGAGATACTCCGTAAGGGTACGGAGGCTGCACGTGAGCGTGGCATACAGACACTCAACGAGGTGAAGCAGGCTATGCAGATAAACTACTTTGACGATAAGGATCTTATCGCAGAGCAGGCAAAGCGCTTCGCAACTAATTGACCCACCCCGCACCTCCCTGTCAGGGAGGGTGTCCCAAACGACTAAACGACTAATTATGCTTTGGATATTACTCGCATTCCTCTCAGCATCGCTGTTAGGATTCTATGACGTATTCAAGAAACAGTCACTAAAGGAGAACGCCGTCATACCGGTGCTTCTCCTTAATACTTTGTTTTCAAGTCTTATATTCGTGCCTTTTATATGGCTGTCGCATACAGGTCAGATAGCCGAAGGCTCAATGTTCTTCTGTCAGGAATACGGATGGGAAGGACATAAGTATATCATCATCAAGTCGTGCATAGTGCTTGCATCATGGTTGTTGGCATACTTCGGACTGAAGCACCTGCCGCTGACCATTGTAGGTCCTATCAATGCCACACGCCCCGTCATGGTGCTCGTGGGCGCAATGTTGATATTCGCCGAGCGACTTAATCTGTGGCAGTGGCTTGGTGTACTCGTGGCGCTGATAGGCATAGAGTTGCTGAAGCATACAAGTAAGAAAGAGGGCATAAACTGGTTTAAGGACAAGTGGATATACTTCGTTTTCCTTGCCAATGTGCTCGGAGCCATATCAGGACTGTACGACAAGTATCTCATGGCATCGCCTGCCAATGGTGGTGTGGGACTGAACAAGATGGCGGTGCAGGGCTGGTATAACATATACCAGTTCTTCATGATGGCAGCCATGCTCGTATTGCTATGGTGGCCTACACGCAAGAAAACCACGCCGTTTCACTGGCACTGGTCTATACCGCTTATCAGCATATTCCTGTCAATGGCAGACTTCGTCTATTTCTATGCCCTCGGCATAGACGGCGCAATGATAAGTGTCGTGAGCATGGTGCGTCGTGGCAGTGTTATAGTAAGCTTCCTGTGCGGAGCCTTGATATTCCAAGAGAAGAACCTGAAGGCAAAGGCTTTCGACCTTCTCCTCGTTCTCCTCTCTATGCTCCTGCTCTATATAGGTTCAAACTGAATACTCCGTTAGGCGTGATATAGGACATTTTTGATATTTCGGGTTCGAAAAAAAGTTCGTGGAAAAAACGAAAATAGAAGAGTTCAACAGCTCTTTTATATACGAATACCGCCCTTTGAAGGTCATCAGACCTCTCAAAGGGCGGTAATTTGTATGCTTTTACGTTGCTATTTGGCTGCTTTTGTATTGTAAAGTGATAGCTTTTACGAGGTAAAAGCTATCATATTACCTTGTAAAAGCTATCATATTACACGGAAGGAAAAATGCCGTTATTGAATATCAATGAGTTACAAACGCTCTGAAACTGCGCTGTACGCAATCATCTGTCATTTTTTTTGAAATAACGCCAAGAATATGGGGTTGACGACAGTGTCGGAATAGGACAAAATATACATTTGCCTATACGCTGACCTCAGCCTTGATGTGTGGCCACGGATCGTAGTCGGTCAGTTCAAAGTCCTCATAGCGGAAAGAGAATATGTCCTTGACGTCTGGGTTTATCAGCATCTTAGGCAGTGGGCGAGGGGTGCGCGTAAGCTGCAGCTCAGCCTGCTCAAGATGGTTGAGATATAGGTGAGTGTCGCCAGTAGTATGCACGAAGTCGCCGCACTCAAGTCCTGTGACCTGTGCCATCATCTGGAGGAGCAGGGCATAGGATGCTATATTGAATGGTACTCCGAGGAATGTATCGGCGCTGCGCTGATATAGTTGCAGTGACAGCTTGCCGTCTGCCACGTAGAACTGAAACAGGCAGTGGCATGGTGGCAAAGCCATCTGTGGCACCTCTGCGGGGTTCCACGCACTTACCATTATGCGACGAGAGTCAGGATGGTTCCTAATGAGATCTACACACTGCTTAATCTGGTCGATAGTGCCACCGTTGTAGTCTGGCCATGAACGCCACTGATGTCCATATACCGGTCCCAGTTCGCCGTTCTCGTCGGCCCATTCGTTCCAGATACGCACACCGTTTTCTTGCAGGTATTTTATGTTTGTATCGCCGGCAAGGAACCACAGCAGTTCGTGTATGATAGACTTCAGGTGCAGTTTCTTGGTGGTCAGCAATGGAAAACCATCTGCCATGTTGAAGCGCATCTGATGGCCAAAGACACTCTTGGTGCCTGTGCCGGTGCGGTCGGTTTTCACTACGCCTTCCGTCGTGATTCTTTTAAGCAGGTCAAGGTATTGTTTCATGAAGATATCTTTTCTTTTTTGCAAAGTTAGCAATTATTTCTTAAACGAGCAAATAATCCGTATAAAAATAATTTTTATTTTTTTTGGTATTTTGAGCAAACTTGATTACCTTTGCAGTTGATAATGTTTTTTAATCACAACCTATACAGAAAAATCATGAGAAAGTTTTTGATTGTTATGATGTTATGGGCTATAAGTCAAGGAATGGCATCGGCCCAGGGCCTGACAGCGTATATAACAGATGTCGAAGGGGCATATACCAACATCCGTAATGCCCCAAAGGGTAAGGTAGTCGATAAGATAAACACTGGCTGGAGCGTAGTAGTGGTGCTTGATGACTATCAGAATGGATGGTGGAGGATAGTGGGCACGCCGGAGAATGCCGGAGAGGGCGTTGAAATTACTCTTGCGCCTTCAAAGACCGGATATTGGATTCACTATTCAGTAGTGGGCTTTGGTACCAGAAACTATGGTGGTCAGCGGTTGGCGCTGTATTCGTCGCCGAGCAGCAAAGCATCAAAAGTATATACCTTTACGGAAGAAAACATACTCCATCCGGTTGGGGTGAAGGGTGACTGGATAAAGGTGAAGACGGGAGACGGCAAGCATACAGGCTGGATAGAGAAGGAATGGATATGTCCTAATCCGCTGACAAATTGCAACTAAGATAAAAGACGGAGCACTGTCCTATGGTAGGAAGTGCTCCGTCTTTATTGTGCTATAGTATAATGTTGTAATATATTATACGAGGTGTGAGATAAGATCCTCACGGTCACCTGGCAGATAGTCGATTACAGGAATCTCTACCATGGTGTAGCAAGCTGGCTGCTGCTTCATAGAGGCGCGAGCCACGTTGACAAGTACCTGGGCGGTGAGCGCAGGGTTGTTGATCTTCATATTGAACTCGAAGAGCTGGTTGTGAGTCTTGCCAGATACGCCCTTGCGTGTGAGGTTTACGCCGTGGCCAACGTCGTTGAGCGCGTCAACAGACTCAACCTGGAATACGTGAGTCTCGTCGTTAGCGAAGTAAGGGTCAGCCTTGATAGCCTTTGTAACCTCATCGAGGTTAGCACCGTCCTCAAGTTCTACATATACCATGCGGCGGTGTATGCCTTCACCTACTGGGATGGTCATAGAGAGAGCATCTTTCACGCCAGCCTTTGAGCGTACGCATACAGAGTGTCCCATAGAGCGACCAGGACCGAAGTTGGTGTAAGAAAGACCCTTTGGAGCGAGTGACTGCATCAGTGTGCGGACTACAGAGTCAGAACCTGGGTCCCAACCTGCTGCTATCACAGCCACTGCGTTGTTCTTCTGGCAGATTGGCATGAGCGCACGACGATAGTCAACGATAGAGGTGTGGATGTCGAAAGAGTCAACAGTGTTGATACCCATGGCAAGGATTTTCTCTGCATACTCCTGACAAGAGCGTGTAGGAGTAGCGAGGATTGCCACGTCAACGTCCTTCAGCTCGGTGATGTCCTTAACCACCTCGTATGGTGTAAGCTCGATAGGCTTGTTCTCTGCACCGTTGCGGCGCACTACACCTGCAATCTCGAAGTCTTCGGCAGCTTCAAGTGCTTCAATGGCAAATTTGCCAATGTTGCCGTATCCTACTACGGCTGCTCTGATTTTTTTCATTTTCTTATGTTCTCTGTTTGAATTTTATATAATGTTATGGTTTGTGTTTGTGTAAATCTGAATTGTCTTTCCGCCTTTTCCGTTCGGAGCCTTGCGACGCTTTGCCCTGATATGGTAAGCAAGGCTGGGAAATGCAATTCCCAGGTGGGAATTAATAGGTCTCACCTTAGTTCTTAAAGCTGTGTATCGGTGCAGGTATGCGTCCGCCTCTGTTTACGAATCTTTCGCAACCGAATGTATTGACTGGCATTATCGGTGCATAGCCCAGTAATCCACCGAACTCTACCGTGTCGCCGACCTTCTTGCCTATTACAGGTATTATGCGCACGGCTGTAGTCTTCTGGTTTACCATGCCAATGGCGCTCTCGTCGGCTATTATGCCTGATATCGTAGCGGCAGTGGTGTCGCCAGGTATGGCAATCATGTCAAGACCTACGGAACATACGCAGGTCATGGCCTCCAGTTTCTCAATCGTCAGTGCACCTGCTACTACGGAGTCAATCATGCCTTGGTCCTCGCTGACAGGTATGAAGGCGCCAGAGAGTCCTCCTACGTATGAACTTGCCATCACGCCGCCCTTCTTTACCTGGTCGTTGAGCATGGCAAGACATGCCGTCGTGCCTGGTGCACCGGCACGCTCCACACCCATGCACTGCAGGATGTCGGCTACGGAGTCGCCTATGGCAGGCGTAGGAGCGAGTGACAGGTCGATGATGCCGAAAGGTATGCCGAGACGCTTTGATGCTTCCTGTGCTACGAGCTGTCCTACGCGGGTAATCTTGAATGCGGTTTTCTTGATGGTCTCAGAGAGAGTCTCGAAGTTAGCAAGGCAGTCCTTGTCCATCTGCTCCAAGGCATATTTCACTACGCCAGGACCTGATACTCCGACGTTTATGATGGCATCAGCCTCAGACACGCCGTGGAAGGCGCCTGCCATGAATGGGTTATCATCGGGAGCATTGCACAATACAACGAGTTTGGCACAGCCCAGTGAGTCTTGTTCCTTGGTGTATTCTGCAGTCTGCTTTATTATTTCGCCCATGAGCCTTACCGCATCCATGTTGATGCCCGTCTTGGTAGAGCCCACATTGATGCTTGAGCATATACGCTCGGTTTCTGCCAAAGCCTGAGGTATGGAGCGAATGAGAAGTTCATCGCTCTTCGTCATGCCTTTGCTTACGATGGCAGAGTAGCCGCCGAGGAAGTTCACGCCAACCTCTTTTGCAGCTTTGTCAAGGGTCTTGGCAATCTGCACGTAGTCGGCTGGAATCTTGCAGCAGGCGCTGCCTACCAACGATATAGGCGTAATGGATATGCGCTTGTTAACGATAGGTATGGCAAACTCGCGACTTATCTCCTCGCCTGTAGAAACGAGGTTGCGTGCCAGCGATGTGATTTTGCTGTATATCTTCTCACAAGTGACGTCAAGCGACTTGTCGGCGCAGTCAAGCAGGCTTATGCCCATGGTGATTGTGCGCACGTCAAGATTCTCTTGTTCGATCATCTTGTTGGTTTCAAGAACTTCAGATATATTTATCATATCAGAATTGTTAATTATGCATTAATTTAAATTCTATGCATTTTGTCAAAGATGTCCTCCAACTGGCATTTTACCTGTACTCCCATGTCGTCACCGATGGACGCCAGTTCTGTAGCTACCTGGTCAAATGCAGTGTTGCAACGTGACATGTCAACGATCATCATCATGTTGAAGTATTCCTGCACGATGGTCTGTGATATGTCGAGGATATTGATCTGGCTGTCAGCCAAGAATGTGCACACCTTGGCTATGATACCTACGGTGTCCTTGCCTACTACTGTTATGATTGCGCGTGTCATATTTAATAGAATTGAAAGTTCTTGCTTTGACTCTTCCTTCTTATCTCATCTCTCATCATCCCTCATCTTCCGACTGATTACATCGTATGTGCGGAGCTGCCGTCGAAGCAGTGGGTGCAGACCTTGCACTTTGGCAGTCCGATGGCCTCGATGATGGTCTCCAGCTTTGTAAACTTCAGGGAGTCGAGGTTCAGTCGCTTTGCTATCTCTGCCACCATAGCCTTGTATTCCGGAGAGTCGGTCGTAGCATAAGCCTTCAGTTTCTCTTCTGGTATCTGTACGTTCTCCGTCTTGTCGGCATCAGCGAGCATGGTAGCCTCTTTGTTACCAGTTTCGAAATCCTGTATTATACGACGCGTGATAAGCTCCAGTTCGCTCTTCGATGCAGAGAAATTGATGAATGGGCATCCCCAGATAAGAGGTGGGCATGCAATGCGCATGTGTACCTCCTTTGCACCGAGTTCCTTAAGCACCTTCGTGTTTTCGCGGAGCTGTGTGCCACGCACGATGGAGTCGTCGCAGAACAGGCATCGTTTGCCTTTGAGCATAGCCTTGTTCGGAATGAGTTTCATCTTCGCTACGAAGTTGCGCGTGTTCTGGTTGGTTGGCATGAATGAGCGCGACCATGTAGGAGTGTATTTGGATATGCAACGCTGGTAAGGCACCTTGTGTCCTGCGGCATAACCCGTAGCCATGCCGAGACCTGAGTCTGGTATTCCGCCGGCGTTGTCCACCTCGGTGTCATCCTCTTCACCCATGATGTATCCTGTATGGTAGCGTACGTCTTCCACGTTCTTACCCTCATAGAATGATGTAGGGAATCCGTAGTATATCCAGAGGAAAGAACATACCTGCATGTTTTTCTCTGGCTTACGCAGGGTCTCCATGCCGTCGGCGGTTAGTTTCACGATTTCGCCTGGTCCTACATAGTGTTCTATCTCGTAGCCGAGGTTAGGGAAAGCCGACGTTTCTGATGTGGCGGCCATGGCACCGTCTTTCTTGCCTATGACGATAGGAGTGCGTCCCCAGAAGTCGCGTGCGGCAATGATGCAGTTGTCTGTAAGTATGAGCATAGAGCATGAGCCCTTCACGTTGCGATATACGTTCTCGATACCTTCAACGAAGTCCTTGCCCTTTATTACCAACAGTCCGATAAGTTCGGTTGGATTGATTCTGCCAGATGAGAACTCTGACAATACCATATTCTGGTCAAGTAGCTTCTTTGCTATCTCGTCAGCGTTGTTTATCTTGCCGACGGTAACAATGGCAAAGCGTCCGAGGTGAGAGTTCATCAGCAATGGCTGTGCATCTGTGTCAGAAATCACGCCGATGCCTTGCTCACCGAAGAACTTAGGCAGTTCTTCCTCAAACTTTGTACGGAAGTAGCTGCTCTGCAGGTTGTGTATGGAGCGTCTGAAGCCCTCTGTCTCTTTACTGTATGTAGCCATGCCGCCTCGCTTAGTGCCGAGGTGTGACTGATAGTCAATGCCGTAGAAGAGTTCCTCTACGCATCTTTCCTTCTGGATTGTGCCGAAAAAGCCGCCCATCGTTTTACTTTGTAAAAAGTTTTGAGTTATGTGTTGTGAGTTATGATTTGTTGCGTTTTACTTTGTAAAAAGTTTTGAGTTATGAATTATGAGTTGTTGCTCAGGTTCTGAGTTGCATCCTTAGAGGATACTCATAACTCTTAATTCATAACTCATAATTCATAACTCAATACTTTGAATGATTATCCGTAAATTATCTTACCGTTCTCGTCGGTGTTCTCTGGTATGAAAGACTTGTTGTACTGCTCCATACCTCTGAGTGACATACCCATGTTAGAGAATCCGCCATCGTGGAAGAGTGTCTGCATGGTTACCTTCTTCGTCAGGTCAGAGAAGAGAGTCATGCAGTAGTCGGCGCAGTCATCAGCAGAAGCATTACCAAGTGGTGACATACGGTCTGCGAAGTCGAGCATACCGTCGAATCCTTTGATACCGCCACCTGCAGTGGTCAGCGTAGGAGACTGTGATATGCAGTTTACTCTTACGCCTTTCTCGCGTCCGTAGATGTATCCGAATGAACGTGTGATGGACTCGAGCAGGGCCTTGGCGTCAGCCATATCGTTGTAACCGAAGAATGTGCGGTGGCTTGCTACGTATGTCAGCGCTACGATAGAGCCGCAGTCGGCAATGGCATCAAGCTTCTTTGCCACCTGTATCATCTTGTGGAATGATATGGCTGAGATGTCGAGCGTCTTGTCAAGGAAGTTGTAGTCGAGGTCGTCGTATGTACGTTTCTTACGCATGTTTACAGACATTGCGCAAGAGTGCAGCACGAAATCAATCTTACCTCCGAGGGCCTTCTGAGCCTCAGTGAAGAGGTTCTCGAGATCTTCTACGCTTGTAGCATCGGCAGGTATCACGGCTGCTGCGTTGGTTTTCTTAGCCAGTTCGTCAAGTGTACCCATACGTATCGCTACGGCAGTGTTTGTGAGTACGATCTGTGCGCCTTCTTCAACAGCGCGTTCTGCTACTTTCCAAGCGATAGACTGATCGTTCAGCGCACCAAAGATGATGCCTCGCTTGCCTTTAAGTAAGTTGTAAGCCATTTTTGTTTTTCTATTCAGTATTTATTAAACTGAGTGCAAAATTACAATAATTCGTTGAGATACACAACAAAATTATGCAAAAAAACACATTGGCATAATAATTTATTAGTGAATTTTTGCGCAAATCATTAGTTTCGTGCAGTTCTCTATGTCTATTATATACATAATAGTTAAAATCTTAAAAATAGTTCAATTAGTAGTTTTTAATTTTGTTGTTTGAGAAAAGTTTCGTAACTTTGCAATTACATGACAGAGTATAGAATAATAGATGACTTCGCTACAGATGCAGAATCGTTGAGGCGCTTGCTTGATTCCTTGCCGCAATGGCGCAGGGAGGCTGCACTGAAGTTTCGCCACGAGCAGGGACAGAGGGAGTGCGCTTTGTCATATAATCTGCTGAGTGAGATGCTGGGTTTTCAACCTGAATTCCGGATAGCAGAGCACGGCAAGCCATACGTTAAGATGCCATTGTGCGATGAGATGATATATTTCAATCTTTCGCATTGTAGGAAGGCGGTAGCCTGTGCGGTCAGTGACAGTGAAGTGGGCATTGACGTAGAGTGCATAGGCAGGTATGGGGAACGGCTCGCACGCTACTGCATGTGCGACGAAGAGATGCAGCGCATACAGGAATCGGCAGACCCGGATGCGGAGTTCACCATGTTGTGGACACGCAAGGAGGCATTGCTGAAACTTACCGGCGAAGGTATAAACGATGACATGAAGACTTGTCTGTCGTCAGAGAGGTTGAATGGCATCGTCATTGATTGTGGATTGAACAAAGAGAAGGGCTACGCATGGAGCGTGGCGCATTATTCGGATTAGGTGGGTTCTAATAATTCCCACTGTCAGATTTTTGAATTTGTTTCGAGGGCAAAATGTTAACTGATAAAGGAGCATAGCGGGCTATGTGACCGCAGAAGTTAACAGTTTGCACCGAAAGAAAACAAAAATATGACATAATGTTATTCATGTAATTAACTAATTTAACTCGTGGGAATTTTTAGAACCCACCATTAAACTTTAGATGATATTATGAATATAAAAGACATTTCAAATAAACTGTGCGACTTAATGTATAGGCTAACCTTTTTCATGATTGTGGCTATGGTATCCCTCTTGTCTTCGTGTGGAGATGAGGATGACTTCCGCGTTACCGACGATGGTGATGACGGAGATACGTGGACTGTGAAATACTCAAAGGATGGTTCTTCGGGCTATGCTACACAGCTGCTTCAGCACTCAGTAGGCTCGGTTGGCTTCCCTGTCGTGATCATGGCAGATGGCTATACGCAGTCGGAGATAGACAACGGCATCTACGGCAGTGCGGTTGACAAGGCTGTTGATGCATTGTTCGGCATAGAACCGATGACGTCGCTGAAACCTTACTGCGACGTGTACGAGGTGGTATTTGCGTCAAACGTGAGCGGCATAACGACAAGACAGCGTGATACGGCTTTCAAGACATACCATAAGAGTACGTCGGACGTGGAGATTTATGGCGATACAGCCAAGATTGAAAACTGTGCTTTGCAGGCATTGAGAAACAGTAAGACGAGGTTTTCAAACGCTTTGGTAATAATGCTTGTGAATAGTAACCAATATGCAGGCGTCACGATGATGACGGGTAGCACGTCGGTAAAAGACTCTATATGTGTAGGATATTCTATAGCTTACGTTCCCGTTGGGTGTAAGGCCTCAGATGGCAAGAGCTATTTTACCCGTACGCTGCAGCATGAGGCCATAGGCCATGGAATAGGAAAACTTGACGATGAATATTATTACACTGTATCGGAACCTACGGATGAATACATTGATAGATGCAAGAAGCACTATTTATACGGCATGTGTCTTAATGTGAAGTATGATAATGAAACGGATAATGTGCGCAGTGATAGATATCTCGTAGAGAGCGGAAAGTACAAGTTGCTTGTTGGCGAGCATGATATGCAACCTGGTGATGTAGGTTATAGGTTGGCGCAGAACCCTGCATACTCATCTGAAGCACTGAAGTGGTATCAGGGTGCTTCCACGTATCTGACGCATGCAGGCTTGTCTTCGGAGACCGATAGCAGATACAGTGCTGTATATGAGGTGGAAAAGAATTTCTATCGTCCTACATGGACAAGCCTCATGAATAATGTCGTCACGAATGAAGATTTGATATTCAATGCTTTGTCGCGCTTCCTTATCTATGCAAGGGTAATGAAGGTGGTGCAGGGCACATCAATAAATATACATAATGAGGAATGGTACAATAGGTTTGTTGCCTTCGACAACGTAAGCGCCACGTATTCTTCCTCTGCCAAGGCAGCTACGGGCGTTCTGCCTTATGCTGCAGAGACATTGGAACTGCCGCCGCTTGCTTCACCGCATATAATGTTAAGATAGTTATAATAATAGAATTTCACATGGCAATAATAAAGAAAGTTTACGGTAAGTCGCCTCGCTGGGGTAGCGACTGCTATTTCAGTGAAACCGCCGCCATAGTCGGCGAAGTTACCATGGGCAATGAGTGCTCTGTATGGTTCAGTGCAGTGGTAAGGGGCGACGTTGCTCCTGTAACGATGGGTAATCGCTGCAACGTGCAGGATGGAGCATGCGTACATGTCACCAATACTACGGGACCTACTGTAATGGAGGACGATGTCACCATAGGCCATAATGCAACGGTGCATGCCTGCACGCTACGCAAAGGATGCCTGATAGGTATGGGCGCAACAGTGCTCGATAAGGCAGATATCGGAGAAGGGGCCATAATAGCTGCCGGTGCCTTGGTGCTTGGTGGCACGAAGGTTGGCGCTCATGAGATATGGGGCGGTGTACCTGCGAAATTTATAAAGAAAACTGCTCCAGGTCAGGCGGAGAGCTATGCCGCACACTATGCGCAATATGCTAAAGACTATCTGCAGGGGGCAGAGGATCAGGTCTGATTCTTTTTTGTTTTTATAGTCTTTCTATCCTATACAAGCTCCACAGTGCGGTGAATGTCAGCAAACCGTTGATGAGTAGTAGCTCGTAACCAAAGTGATACCCAGTAAAGATTGGGACGAAATGGTCTAGTGCGAGGCAGAGCAATGGTGACAATATGCAGATTGCAGCTACACATCCCTTGCGTTTGCTTGGCTGTTTGGGGAACAGCATGGCGTATGCAAATAGTCCAAGCAGTGGACCGTAGGTATAGCTGACGAGTTTGTATATGGCATCAATCAATGACGTTGAGTTGAGCTGATCGAAAAGAATGCAGCATATTGCCATGGCAAAAGTCATGGCAAGGTGTACTCGTGACCTGTGTTTGGTGTCATCTTCGCTATGCTTATGCTGCAGGTCGATGCAGAAACTGGTGGTAAGTGCAGTCAGTGCACTGTCGATGGTTGAGAACGATGTGGCTATTATGCCAAGCAGGAATGCGCAAGGAACGATGACGGAAGAAAGCTGCGGGCTGGTGGCAAACTGGGTAAGCAGTTCGTCGGCACGTTCAGGCAGTGGCATACCATTCTTGGCAAGCAGCATGGTGAGCATTACACCGAGTACGAGGAATAGCGCATTAACTGGCACGAAGGCGAAACCATAAGTGCACATGTCCTTCTGTGCATCGTGCAGTGAACGGCATGTGAGGTTCTTCTGCATCATGTCCTGGTCAAGTCCTGTCATTACGATGACAATGAAGATACCTGATATAAAACACTTGAGGAAATGAGAGGAAGAGTTCCAGTCGCTGAAGTTGAATACACGACTGTAGCTGCTGTGCCATACATTGCTTGCTACTTCTGTCGTTGTCATGGCATCTGTACCGTTGGTCAGTTCGGTATAGACATTATATAATATAAGCAGCAGTGCCGCAAGCATAAAGAAGGTTTGCAGCGTGTCGGTCCATACCAATGCCTTGATGCCGCTTTTGCGTGTGTATAGCCATATGGGGATGAGTAGTGCGCATACGGTAAGCGGAAAACTGCACTCCAACATGTGGCTTACTATGAAGCAGGGCACATAGAATTTAGCTGCCGAACCAAGTAGTTTGGACAGTATGAAGAATGATGCTCCTGTCTTATAAGCCTCGCTGCCTGCGCGTTGCAGGTAGGTGTATATAGACGTGAGGTTGAGTCTGTAGTATATGGGTAGTAGTACAAAAGCTACTACGAAGTAGCCCAATATGAAGCCCATGCACGTCTGCAGGTATGTCATGTCAGAGTGAAGCACCATGCCAGGCACACTGACGAAGGTGACACCTGATATGCTGGCTCCGACCATGCCAAACGCCACCATATACCACGGTGACTGTCTGTCGCCACGATAGAAGGCGGAGCCTCCGCTGTTTTTGGATACGGCATGGCTTACTGCATAGAGCATCATGAAATAGAGCAGTATGCAGAGTGGCAGTATGATGTCAAGCATTCTAACCACTATGTTATTTGTTAAGTTTCAGCAATCTCTTGTATTCCTTCTTTGTTATGCGCATGAAAGAGCCATGCTGCGGACCTGTCACTCCCTTTATGTTCTCGGGTGAGTTGAAGTTTCGCATGAATTTGTCGGCACGGCAAATGCGATAGTTTTTTGGGCGTGATGAATACTCTATGTATGCAATTCGCCATCCATCCTCGCCAGGCACCTGGAATGCAGAGACTCCTTCACATTTCTTTTTACCCTCAAAGTTTACGTAGTCATCCTCTACAGGTTCGCTCCATGGACCAGTGAGGCTCTTTGAAGTGGCTGTGAAGAGTCCTGGCTGTCCGCCTTCCTTCTTAATCATCATGTGGAACATGCCGTCGGCCTCTACGTAGTTGATGTCGGCATCGATAGTGGCATAGCCCCAATCGAAGAGAGGTTTAGGCTGCGTAAGTTTCGTGAATGTTTCGTCGGCATAGCTGTAGTACATTCTGTCGTAAGCCTCCTCGCCACGGTTCCACATTGAATAGTATATGAAGTAACCTCCGCGCTTGCCGTCAGGCCATACGTATGTATCGTCCCAGAATATCTGTGGTGCCCATACTCGGTTGATGGTAGACCAATCCTTATATACGCTTTCGCTTTCTGGGTCGCAGAATATTGATGTGCCCTTACGATAGTCAAAGGTTACGGACTTCCAGTTAATGAGGTCGTCAGACGTCAGCAGGTCAATGCCGTAGTTGTCCCATGCTGCTTTCTTGCCCAAAGCACGTGTCATGCTGTTGTTCATATCGGTAGTCACCATGAGGTAGCGCTTGCAGTCGTGGCTGCGACATATGTATGCATCGCGTGTTCCACCCTCGATGCGTGCAAGCTCATGGCTTGAGAATATTGAGTCGCCGCCTTTGATATCCTGCCAGTGTTCTGCATCCTTGCTGACGGCAAAGGCGGTCCATTGTCCTTTGTCGCTCATGTGGCAGTATAGGAAATAATTACCCTTTTGTGGGTTTACTGCATTGCTTTTAATGGCAGTGCATGGTGAAAGGGTGACGGCAATGATTGATAAGATGTAAAAAAGTCTTTTCATTATCTTTTTTGTTTTTTTGTATGATAGTAGTTAGTCTTTGTGTCGCGTTTCCTGTTGTTATCCCTCTTGCCTTGTGGCTCATATGGCCTACGAGAATCCCTGGCATTGTATGTTTCGCCGTTTCTTCTGTCGTGGTGCGGAGCAGATTGATGCTGTCTGCCATGATGAGGCTGTTGCTGTTCCTCATCCTTGTACCAGAAGAAGTATTGTCGCTGTGCAAGCTTTTCCTTCTGTGTCTTTGCAGAGAATACAGGCTCGAGGGTGTAAGGATCATAGCCAGTGTACCATGTTTCGGTAGCCACTGTCATAGGGGTAGGGGTGAAGTCCTGCACCTGTTCAAGCTTATAGCCCATGCGTTTGGTAAGGTCGGCAAGCTGTGCCATGTCCTTTTCCTTACATCCTGGATGTGAGGATATAAAATAAGGTATGAGCTGTTGGCGCAGTCCCTCTTCCTTGTTTATCTGGTCGAAGATGCGCTTGAAGTCATAGAACAGTTTGAAGGATGGTTTCCTCATAAGGTACAGCACACTGTCGGAGGTGTGCTCTGGTGCCACCTTTAACCTACCGCTTACGTGGCGGGTTATGAGTTCACGGGTATATTGGCGTGCAGCCTCGTTGCACTTTTCGTCTTTACTGTGGTGTAGTAGCAGGTCATAGCGCACTCCGCTGCCTATGAAACTCTTCTTTACCTCCGGCATCGCATCTACGGCATGGTATATCTCGAGCAGGGCGGAATGGTCGTTCACGAGGTTCGGACACACCTGTGGGTGCAGGCATGATGGTTTCTTACACACTTCGCAGGCTTTCGGGTTGCGACCGTGCATGCCATACATGTTGGCGGAAGGCCCACCGAGGTCAGAGAGATATCCTTTGAAGTCGGGCAGCTTCACCACTTCGCGTACCTCGCGCAATATGCTTTCCTTTGAGCGGCACGCAATGAACTTGCCTTGATGTGCTGAAATGGTACAGAAGGCACAACCGCCGAAGCAGCCGCGGTGCAGATTGACCGAGAACTTGATCATGTCGTAGGCAGGTATGCGTTTGCCTTTGTATTTAGGATGCGGCACACGCTGATAAGGAAGGTCAAAAGAAGCGTCGATTTCCTCTGTCGTCATGGGTGGGTAGGGAGGATTCACTACGGCATATATACCGTCAACGCCTTGTATCAGTCGTTGTGCGTGCATCTTGTTGGATTCCTCCTCTATGTGGCGGAAGTTCTCTGCCTCCGCACGTTTGTTACGCAGACACTCCTCATGTGAGTGCAGTATGATGTCATCGCTCTTGATACCGCCAGGTATATCCTCCTTGTCGGCAAGGAATACTATCTGTGGTATGTCGCGCAGCTCTTTCAGCGATTTCCCCTCTGCAAGCCCTTTGGCAATTGCGAGTGTCACTTTCTCACCCATGCCGTAAGTTATCATGTCGGCACCGGAGTCACACAGTATGCACTTCTTCAGTGAGTCGCTCCAATAGTCATAGTGTGTAAGTCTGCGCAATGATGCCTCTATGCCTCCCAGTATGACGGGTACATCAGGGAATATCTCCTTCAGAATCTTGGTATAGACGATAGAAGGAAACTCTGGTCTGCAGTCGTGTCTGCCGTCTGGTGAGTAAGCATCTTCGGAACGCAGACGCTTGTTGGCGGTGTATTTGTTCACCATGGAGTCCATGGCTCCAGGTGATATGCCGAAGAATAGGCGTGGTCGTCCCAACTTCTTGAAGTCTCGGTAGTCGCCGTGCCAGTCTGGTTGTGGCACAATAGCCACGCGGTAGCCTGCAGCCTCGAGGGTACGACCTATCACTGCGGCACCGAATGACGGATGGTCAACATAGGCGTCGCCAGAGAAAAGTATTACGTCGAGCTCTGTCCAGCCGCGTAGTTCGCACTCCTTCTTGGTAGTTGGTAAAAAGTCTGTCAGCATATCCTTACACCTTCGTCCGTAAAACAGGTATTTAAGGGTTTACCCTGTGGGTGTAGAGAGCCAGTAGGTTGTGAAGCGCTGTGGCCTTCATGTTTGGGTGATACAATACGTCGAAGCAGAAATCCAGGAGCGACTTGTCTTGTGCGTTGGTTGATTCTACAAGTGCGCGTACGTTGAGGCGCAGTTTTTCCAACACGCTGTCGTCAACTATACCGTTGCTGTCAACTAGATTCTTGAACAGCGAATAGCGCTCTATCACGTCAAGGTTTTCGTCAGATATGTTTATCGTCCTTGTGCCAGACGCATTTGATATGATGTTATACATAATTGTTTTTGCTGTTTATTGATTACCGTTTGTTTTTTATTCTCCTATGAGGAATGACATTATGCCACGCATGGTGTAGGCACGCTGTGCCGAATTAGTGATACACTCAAATGGGAATCCCATTACGAATGTAGGCACGTTGCCCCTGCATGCAACGGCAGCAGTTCTGCCGCAACTGTACTGCATGGCTACGAATCCGTTGCCTTGCGGGTTCAGCACGTCGCTGCGTGTCGTGGCGTAGTGGTCAGGGTTAAGTGTGTTCGTTACGGTAACGTCCTGCTGCAGTCCGTGTACTACGGAGTTACTGCCTGCCACGGCGCCGAGCAGTGATATGTGCAGGTAGTCGGATATAAAAGCACGCTCGTCGTCCTCCAGCATGTCTGATGCTACATACGATCCGCTGACGAGCAGTGAGTGTCTGCCGCTGATGCTGCCGTATGGCTGTCCCAAGTAGTTCTTCAGTTGCATTCGCAGTGAAGGAGTGAAGGTCTTGTATTGCTTCAGACTGTATAGGTCACAGCGTTCATTGCCGAGTATAAGGTCTATGGCATCATAGCTTGCAAGGTCAATGCTGCCTTGTTCCACAACAGACCTCGTAACGCTGGTTACGTTGTACAGGTATGCTGATGATATGGCAGTGACATGCTCAGTAGTGTAGTTGAAGGTATTGCCTGCCATGATGCATCCCTCCATCTCGCTTCCTGAATTGCCGAAGGTAGGAGAGTTGACGTCGAAGTCGGTTTGGTTGCCACACCATCCGGCAGTCAGACCGTATGACACGCCTGGGTCGCTGTCCATGTCGAAGCCCTTTGTAGAGTCTTCCTGTACCACCTGAGGACCGGCAAGACGCTGGAAGCCGTTTATGACGAGTACGTTCTTAGCCAGTGGACCATGCCATACCACGGCAAGTTCCTCTGAGGGGAAACTCTCACCGCCGCCGTTCACAGCCGTTACGCGGAAGCGGTACAGTAGGTCCGGAGTCAGTTGTATGCTGTGTGAGCATTGTGTCAAGTTGGTGCCGTTGTCGAATCCCAAGCCACCGATTGCCATATATACATTATATGATGTAGGGAAGGCCGATGACTCTTCGTTGTCAAACTGCGGAATCCAAGTCAGTGTGGCTTTGCCTTGTGCATCGTATGTTATCTTGAAATCCTGTGGCGCAAGTGGCGATATGATGGCTTCCTCGCCATGTGCCTGTGCCTCGAAGTTCACTATTGTCTTGTATATGGAGCGAGCCATTGTAAACTTGAAGTCAGGGTCGTGTGCCAGTCTCATGTCGGGGAAACTCTGGTGCGACAGAGTCTCAAAGATGGCAGATGGCATTGCAGGCAGGCGTGTTTCTGAATAGTTCTGGTCATACAGGCTGCGCCATGTCCATTCGCCGTAGCGAGCAGTAAGGTCTTTCTTCGATTGGTCGAGCAGCATCTGTGCAAAGTCCTTTGAGTGGCTGCGTGATACGCCGGCATCGAGGTTGCCGTCGTTAAAGTCGGTGGTGCATACGGCAAGCGAACCGAAGATGGACTTGAAGTCCTTGTGGAAGCCTGCGTCGGAATGCACCGCCAGGGACAAGTCGATAGGAACGTGCTTGCCCTCCTTGGACGGAACGTATGGCGAGCCGCCGGCTATCCAGTTTGTCATGAGTGAGCGCACGTTTATGTCATCCTTGTAGTCATCCTCACCTTTGTAAAGTGACAAAAGGTCGTATGGCAGTCCTGCCCACTGTGCATAGTAGCGTGCTCCCTCAAGGCATCGTGGCATACCGCTGTGCTGGTCGCCACGTGTTATGTTGCCCATGCCGCCTCCGAAACGTACGGCATCGGTCGTCACTATGCCCTTTGTATGCGAGAATGATGAAACCTCCACACGGTTTTCTGCGGAATACCCTTTGTCAAACTCAAACGTGCCGAGGTACACCCATGTGCCTCCGCCCATACGTTGGTTTACGGAAAAGTCGGTACGCATACCCTGATGCCATACCGTATAGCGTACGTCGTCTATGCTCTTCTCAAGCGTAGCATACGATACGTACACAGCATATCTGCCAGCCTTTGCGAACACTGGTTGATAGATTGCCTTGCTGCATTCTGTATTCTTGGATGTCTTTATCTGTCGTACCGAGCCTTTCTCGAATGGATTGTAGCCGTCTGGTATCAGGCCGTGTGGCTTAGCGAAGCCAAGGACAGAGGCATAAGACCACTTTCCGCCTTCGCTGTTCTCTGAATATCCTGACGAACTGTCGTCATTGTCAACGATAACCTCTTGTATCTGCCAGTCGCGCTCACGTGGTGTGAACACGTTCGCACCGGCATTCTCGAGCATAGGCATGAGGAATGGCACGACGATAGTCTGTGTGAACAAGTCTTCCGTCGTACAGAACAGGTTAGGACGCTGCCATTCCCAGGCATTACGTGCATTCTTGTAGTATCTGCCATGGCTTGCCCACAATGATATGTGCTTGCCGTTAAGAGCACCGCTCAACTGGTGTGGCTTTGATATGTTGCGCACCCATGGATTGCCGTCATACGCCACGTCGCCCCACCAACCACCGTGTTGGCGTTTCTGTGTATGCTTGGATTCTGTTTCCACAGGCATGCCTTTGGCAATAAGGCTCTCGATGGGTTTTCCCATGGAGTATATGCGCACGTCGTAGTAGCGGCACTGCCAAGGTAGAGCCTTATGAACGTCTTTCGTAATTTTCTTGTAAATCTTACGTACGGATTTCTCGGTAAACTCCTGCTTGCCGAATTCATCATCCATCACCAGGGTTATTACGCCTTTTTCGTCATCCACGAGCATTTCTTTCAGCTGGTCCTCATAGTTGGGAGCCGCTAATGTCGTCATGCAGTGGCAGCACAGCATGCCTGCTACCAGCAATAATGATAATGACGCTTTCTTTACTGCCACAAATAGGTTTGGTGTTGTTCTTTTATCGATCACGATTATCTGTCTGATTGTATGTGGCGTGTTTTAATATGCGCCACGGTAATGTATAACCTAAATATTCAACTTCCCGCAAGGCTCGCTTTCTATGTAGCCATAATGATATATAGTTCGTTTGTGATGTGTCCTATATTCCTTGGCCTTCGTCTTGCGCCCCTCTTTCTTCCTCCAGCTTACTCTCGCGTCCTCTTATATCCTCTTACTCATATAGCGAACTTCTCAGGATGTTTGCCCTTGAAGTCCGCAAAATATTGTTTTATCTCCGCCATGTCCTGCTCCAGGTTACCCGTCGGTGTGAAACTCTTCGTGCATTTTATGAGTTTCCTCTCGTAATCAACGCCGTATAGCAGTATGGGAATGCCTGCCTTCAGCGCAACGAAGTAGAATCCTTTCTTCCATTCCGGATTGAGGCTTCGAGTACCTTCCGGCGTGATGCACAGTCTGAAAGTGTCATTGTTGCGTGCGGTCTCGGCAAGTGCATCCGTCATGCTGGTCTTTTTCTGTCGGTACACAGGTATTCCTCCGGTTCTCCTGAAGAAATACCCTAAGGGCCAGAAGAACCATTCCTTCTTCATAAGGTAGTTTATCTTGATACCTTCAGCATGTGAATACAGTTGCCCCAGCACGAAGTCCCAGTTACTGGTGTGCGGTGCAAGGCATATAATGAATTTCTCAGGGTGCTCCACCGTAATGTCCTTGGTCCAGCCAAGCTTACGATACAGCAACCAGTTGCAAAAGTTCTTAAGCATTGTCTTTTCTTGTGGCAGACGTACTACTTTGGTTTAGTTGTGCAAGTTGCCTATTTGGTCAACAACGTCGTTTACGTCGTTGTTGAAACCCTCAATCAGTTTTCCGAAATATTGTTTCGGAGTCATTCCCGGTTCAGGATGCGATACTCGCATTATGTAATCGGAGTGCATGCGCATGATAGCCTTCAGTAATGTGTCAACGTTTGCACGGTCTGAATTGTTGCTATATACAGACGTCGCTATACACTCTGCAAAAAGTTCGCTGCAGATATAGTTTATTCCACGTTTCAGATTTCTTTTGTTTGCCATAGTTTCGTAATTATTAGGGATGGTATGATTATGTTTCGGATTATTATTATCCGTTTTGTTGTTCAAAGGTAGTCATTTTTTTTCAACGAACAAATAATTATATTGTTTTTTGACACTTTTTTAGATTATTATCTGTCTTTTTGTGCCGTATGTCATTATTTTTTCGTAATTTTGCACTAATTATTTAAATAAGGAAAATAAATTCACGAAAATAAATGGCAAAAGAACTCAAAGAACTTACTAAACGTGCTGACAATTACAGCCAGTGGTACAATGACCTCGTAGTAAAAGCCGATTTGGCAGAGCAGTCCGCAGTGCGCGGTTGCATGGTGATAAAGCCATACGGATATGCTATATGGGAGAAGATGCAGCAGCAACTTGACAAGATGTTCAAGGAGACAGGTGCGCAGAATGCATATTTCCCACTCTTGATACCGAAGTCGTTCCTCTCGCGTGAGGCTGAGCACGTAGAGGGCTTTGCCAAGGAGTGTGCCGTGGTGACACACTATCGCCTGAAGACCAATGATGCTGGCGACGGTGTGGTAGTTGACCCGGCTGCAAAACTTGAGGAGGAGCTCATCGTTCGTCCTACTTCTGAGACAATAATCTGGAATACATACAAGAACTGGATTCACTCATGGCGTGACCTGCCGCTGATGTGTAACCAGTGGTGTAACGTAATGCGTTGGGAGATGCGCACTCGTCCGTTCCTGCGTACGTCAGAGTTCCTGTGGCAGGAGGGCCACACTGCTCACGCTACTCGTGAGGAGGCAGAGGAAGAGGCACAGAAGATGCTGAAGGTATATGCCAAGTTCGCAGAGGAATGGATGGCCGTTCCTGTAATGCAGGGCGTGAAGAGTGAGACCGAGCGCTTCGCCGGTGCACTCGATACCTATACCATCGAGGCAATGATGCAGGACGGTAAGGCTCTGCAGTCTGGTACGTCGCATTTCCTCGGACAGAATTTCGCAAAGGCATTCGACGTTACATACCTGACGAAGGAGAATAAGCCAGAGTACGTATGGGCTACGTCATGGGGCGTGTCAACACGTCTTATCGGTGCACTTATCATGACCCACTCTGACGACAACGGCCTTGTGCTGCCTCCACGTCTTGCTCCGCTGCAGGTAGTTATAATACCTATCGGCAAGGGTGAGCAGCAGGATCAGATAGCAGAGAAGTTCCAGCCTGTCATCGACGCTCTCCGTGCAAAGGGCATCAGCGTGAAGTATGACGATGCCGATAACAAGCGCCCTGGATTCAAGTTTGCTGACTATGAGCTGAAAGGTGTGCCGGTCCGCGTGGTAATGGGCGGACGCGACCTTGAGAACGGTACCGTTGAGATTATGCGCCGTGACACCCTGGAGAAGGAAACGGTAGGTTTCGACGGACTTGCAGAGCGCATAGAGGGATTGCTCGACGATATTCAGCAGAATATATTCAAGAAAGCACTTGCTTTCCGCGACGCACACATCTATGAGTGCGATAACTACGAAGAGTTCAAGGAGAAGGTCAAGGATGGAGGATTCTTCCTTTGCCACTGGGACGGTACAGCCGAGACAGAAGCAAAGATCAAGGAAGAGACGCAGGCCACGATACGTTGCGTACCGTTTGCCTTCGAGCAGACACCGGGCGTTGACATGGTTTCCGGAAAGCCTTCTAAGTGCCGTGTGCTTATAGCTCGCAGCTATTAAGCCACGGTTCATCATACATTAATAGATTCTTTCAGATAATCTACATAACTTATCCTAAAAACGATATAGAATATGGAATTACAACAGACGAAGCACCATCTCGGTCATCATCACACGGATGAAACCACTCGATTTCGTGATGCGATGCGGCGCAGGCGCAGGAACAGGCGGATTTTGAAGTCTGCGCTGTGGTGGAGTCTTGTGATATTGGCTATGCTGATAGGCGTGCTTGTTATACTCGCTTATTTTATAGATCGTAATTAGTTAAGTTGTATAATATCGTATAATATAAGGTGGGAATTTTCTTTTGGTTCCCACCAAAACTTAATACTAACTAAATTAATACAATTATGAAAAAGTACATTGCAGAAGCAATTGGCACATTCGTGCTCACTTTCCTCGGTTGCGGTGCAGCCGTGTCACTCGGTTGTTCTGACGACAACACAGCCGCAGTAGTTGGTACAGCTATCGCATTCGGTCTTGCCGTAGTAGCCATGGCTTACACCATTGGCGGCATTTCTGGTTGCCACATCAATCCTGCCATCACTCTTGGCGTACTTGCATCTGGCCGTATGAGCGTAAAAGACGCATGTGGTTATTGGTGCGCTCAGATTATCGGCGGTATTGTAGCGGGTGCTGTACTCGCAGGCATATACTGCTGTACCTCTGGACTCGGAGCCAATGGCATAGGTGCAGGCTGCAATGGCAGCGTCATGACGGCACTCGTTGTAGAGTGCGTACTTACATGCCTGTTTGTACTCGTTGTACTCGGCACTACTGACTCAAAGGTTGGTGCAGGTAACTTCGCAGGTCTTGCTATCGGTCTGTCGCTGATACTCATTCACCTCGTAGGCATCCACTTCACAGGTACATCTGTAAACCCAGCTCGTTCTCTTGGTCCTGCTATCTTCGCAGGTGGCGAGGCTTTGGCTAATGTATGGGTGTTCTTCGTAGGCCCACTCGTTGGTGGTCTGCTCGCAGCATGCATCTGGAAGTTCGTAGGTCCATGCTGTTGCTGCAAGAAAGATGAAGAGTAGTCATTACAACATCCTGTCAGTCAGATGGGTTTGTTAATTTGACGCATACATTTTTTCTAATTGAACTATGCCGGAAAATCTTTTTCAAAAGGTTTTCCGGCTTTTTTTTTACTTTTGCATTGTGAATCTACTACATCTACTAAAGTATCGCAAGCTGTGCTTGTCTGGTAGATAGACGTGGTATCTGACATCTATAACATATCCAACATCTATAGCAATCAAAAACACTTATACTATGAGAACAAAACGATTAACACTTATAGCGTTGCTAAGTACGCTGATTCTGTCAGTTCCGACTGATTCACATGCACAATGGAAAGGTTTCGTCAGTGGTGCTGTCAAGTCAGCCGTTAAGACAGGACCTAAAGGTGCAGTGGAGGGAGTGATAGACGCTGCCGCTGGTATGGTGGGGGCAAACAAAGGCAACAAGAAACCTGGCAACGGAAACAGCGGGAATAGTGGTGACGGAGATGATACCGGCGATGGCCGTTACGTATCTAAGCACAAGGATTGTGACCCGGGAGAAAAACCAGAAGGCGCTGGTATATGGGGCACAGGTTACGTGGTAGAAGTTGATTTTGACCTCTGCTGGGAATGTGTCACACCTACTTATGACAATATTTTCGCCATTCCTGTAGGCGACACTAAGAGGTGGCGTTTCTATAGTGTAGAGAACGGTAAGCAAATAGGCAACAAAGAATGGAAGGCATCAGCTGAACCTCATTTCAACAATGGCGTTTGCGCAGTGCAAGACCCAGATACGAAACAGTGGTTCATACTTGACAAGTATGGCAATACCACGCCATTGGCAAAGAACATTATATCGGTGACGAACTTCCTTGACGGGGCTGCCATAGCCAGCAACAGTTCCGTTGACCATTTTTATATTAATACCAAGGGGCAGCGTATTTATCCCAATGCCAAGCCATGCGACAATGAGATTTATCCTCTCATAGACGGCACTAGACGACTGTTCAAAGGAAACAGTGCGATAGGTTCTCCTGCCTACGGCTATCTCGATGGTCAAGGTAACGTGGTAATCAAACCGAAGTATCTCGAGGCGCGCAACTTTGGTAGTGGATATGCCATAGTATTCGATTACGAGGCTACTCAGAACCAATACTGGCTGATAAATACCATGGGAAACAAAGTAAGCGTGATACCCGATAAATATGCCCCGGTGAAATGGACGCACTCCTGTTTCGTATCAGATTTCGTGCTCTCTGCCGCAGTTGCGAAAAATCGAGAGACTGACAAGTATGACATCATATCTCCGCAAATGAAGGTTAAGGCTTCGTTCGATGTTGCATCGCCATTCTGCTTGAAGACCATGCCTGCCGGTGCGCAAGTCTGCATAGTAAAGAACAATGACTGGAAATATCCCAAGTTCTATAACGTCGCAGGCGAGGAGGCAAAGGGCTACCACAATCCCATGGGTGGTGGTATAGGAATTGACCCTGTGGAACCATGGTATGAGACAAGCAACGCTAAGGGAGAAACTATCGTGCGCATACCAGAGGCGGTGATGACAGAAGAACTGGTTGACAATGTAAAGGATGCCTGGCAGGTGCCAAGGTGGAAATACACAGGGTACGGCGTGTTTCCTGGCAGTCTGACCAATGATTTGGGTTATGTATTGAGTCATGAAGGAGTACGTCGCATAATTAAGAAATGGAATTATGAGAAGATTGATTCATACAGTGCCGACGGCTATGCCAAGGCTGTCAAGGCTTCAACAGCAGGTTGGCGCGTGGTAGGATGCTCCTGGGTAGAGGAGCTTGACCGCCACATGGTGTTCATCGACCTTCGTGGCAATGTGAAAGTAGAGATTGTAAAGGTAAAGTAATGTCTTTTAACTTCCTCTGACTCCTTCTGACTCCTTCTAATTTCAAGACTTCAAAACCTTACATAAATGCTTGCGCTCAGCGCAAAACTGTGAACTGTGAACTGAATTGTGATGGCGACATGCCCGTAAACTTCTGAAATGCGCGACGAAAGGTGGATATGCTGCCGAAACCACTTTGTAGCGCCACATACTCAAGAGTATATTCAGGATGCTCACGCATCATGGGTATACTCTTTTTCTCTATACGCAGGCGGTTGATGTAGTCGTAGAATGTCTGCCCCACGTTGTCGCGCAGGTATTGCGATAGGTACGTGCGATTGGTGTGCATCATTGTTGCAAGGTCTTGCAGCGTCAGGTCGGCATTGAGGTATAATGACTGCTGCTCTACCAGGCTTTCTAATGTGCCGGCGGCAAACGGCAGCACGCTTTGCGGCTGTTGAGGACGCGAATGTTCCTGACCTAATATTGCGACAGGTCGGAAGTTCCAGCTGTATTTAAGCACCATAAGCCACAGCACGAGCGTAGATACATAATACAATATGTCAGCGGCTACCGTGGCACAGAGTGATGTAAGCAACCATGACAACTGGCTTACAATGGCGAAGATAAACACCGGGCGCAGCCACGACACGTCGATGTCATCAATGTTGGAGTAGTTGGAGCGCACATAACTGATGTGTCGCTTGGCTTTTACATATCCGATGGCTATCACTGTCCATGCATAGCACCACAGAAATATGCAGTAAGCCAATATCACTTCTTTCGTAGGGCAGAACGCATAGATTACGGTGAAAATGGCAAACGGCATCGATAGCAGAAGCAGACGTTTCGTGGTAGTCCAGCCAGGCGTCACGACCTCAAGCACAAGTATGGTGTAGGTCAGGGCAGACCATCCGTCTATAATCATAATCCAGTTAAGCACACGCTCGGTGTAGAAACCTGGAAACGTGATGACGAGGTCTTTTATGTTTGACACTGCCCATACAGCCATCACTATGCCGAGTATGGTCTGATAGCGCGTACGGCAACGGCGAAAGCAGAGTATGTGTATGGCAAAGATACTAAAGAATGCTGTTGAAAAGCCGATGAAAAAAGTTGATATGTTGAGGTAGTCAAACATAGGTTTAGAGTTTTTCTTCTTGCAAAGTTACATCTTTTTTCTGAACTTGCCAAAAAACTGCGTGATTTCCATAACTGTAAAATTTATCGTAGTGATTTTCTCATCGTATTTAACTCGCCCATTTTCGCGATTCTTTTCAGCAAAGCCGATTTTCGTCAGAAAACAGCCCTTTTTTGTAAAGATTTTGTAATAGTCTGATTATTAGTATCAAACTTATATGGTGTCTGTGTATGTTACCGCCTTTTTGCGTAATTTGATAGCTTTTAGGTTGTGAAAGCTATCTAATTTCGGTGTGAAAGCTATGCTATTACATCGTAAAACCTATGCTTTTAGGACACTAAACGATAGCTTTTAGCAATCAAATCAGCGTGTTTTTATGTCATGCGTCGCTACGAATGTAAGTCATGCGTGTCATAAATTCGGTTTGTCAAGAAATTTTCTGAAAATCAGGCATGGTCTCATTTGTTCGCAAAATTTTTCAGTTTATATTATTCAATTTCCATATATTATAGTGCAAGTGTACGAAATATGTCAAAGAAATTTTGTCAGTAAGAAAAAAAACACGACCTTTGCAAAAA